>ERZ869925.492-NODE-492-length-29002-cov-14.192628_pt1 | contig 29002 bp, 52 predicted proteins | sample MGYA00579311_ERZ869925 | MGnify/ENA primary metagenome ERZ869925 (study PRJEB32216, sample SAMN09231817) | wastewater metagenome | place: USA: Maryland | collected 2016-07-30 | study: EMG produced TPA metagenomics assembly of the PRJNA472060 data set (Reclaimed...
GGTGGGTTTCTTGGATAGAAAGCTAACTAAGAGTAGCAATACATACGGTTAGTAAACAGTGCGGTTCGATTCCGCACCCCACCACTTGCCAACAGCGAAAGGTACACATAAATCATCGGGTGATGGTATCCGGTCGAATACCGGGAAAGGAAGGTTCGAGTCCTTCATGTGATAATGTCCCTCGCTTCTCATGATGCTTAGCTACCGGAGCTAAGCTAGATTGGGCGAAACCTACGCTATAGAGTAGGAGAAAGTCGGTTGGCTCAATACACACGAAACATAAGGAAGCGGAAGGTTGAGTGTTAGTGTAGCGATAGCACAGCGTACTTCTAACACGCAGGGAACGGTTTAATTCCGTTACACACTTTACTGTCCCCCGCCATAGGGCAATGACCCTACGAAAGCTGGCATGTCAGCGTAGTCGTCCTTGTTGGTACACTCTGCTTTAGAAAGGCAACGCTATGAAACTTCGTGAAACCTTGCTTGGCCCCGGTGGTATCAAGATTGAGCTAGACTCAAGAGAGATTTATCCTGATGACCCCGGTAATGGAACACCAGCTATGGTTGTTCTACGCAATGGTGGATGTGCTACTTATTGGTGTGCCCAAGGTGAAGGCGAAGTAATAAAAGGCAACGATGTTATCGAGCTAAGTCATGCTCAAAAAGAATGGCTTAACTCTGATAGTGTTGATTCAGCGGTAACTAATTGGCTAAACCTACGGTCTACTGCTATCGAACGAGATGGTAGAGATGCTGTGTTAGCCTGTCTCAAATGAAAGGAAACCATGCTAGACAAACTTCTCGCTAAGATTGTGTTATCAATCATAATCATAGCATCCTACTCTGTAGGAACTAATTTCTACCTGTCATCTACACAGGTAAAGAAAACTGAACAACTGGTAGGACAGCTTGATAATACTAGCTATCCTCAAACCGAACATCTTTTAACAAACAACGGGTATATGATTGGTTGGGGCATTGTAGCCCTGATAGTCTTACTCATCTTTTGGAGGGACTTTAAGTCTATGGTATCGAAAATCTGGAAATCTCTTGGAACACTTATGTTGTGCGTTGCACTCATGAGTTGTACGGGATGTTGGAAACCGTTTGAACCAGTGAAGCTGGAAACGATTGGCTCGAATGAAGAGGCTTTCTTGCTACCACTTGTTGGTGCGGGAGATAAGCAATCATCCTCAAACAATGAGGAATACTTGAAGAAGAACCTTGTGTATGCCAAGCAGGTACAGATACCTCAGCAATGGGTACAAAAGGGTTACGAGACGATGGGTGCCAACGGCGAATGGCGTGATGCTGGCCTTCTTATCAAAGTAGACAAGTCACCTGTTACACGAGAATGGACAGCGGATGTTACTACTGGAACATCGAACAAGAACGAAGCCGTATGGGTTATGACAAGTGACCAAGTTGAGTTTTCAACCGGGTGGACTATTACAGCACGAATTGCATCAAGGGATGATGCTGTTAAGTTCCTGCATAATTACCCCAATGGCTCACTCTCAAAGGTACTCGACTCAGAAGTTCGTGGCAAACTACAGGCAGACTTTGGCCTTGAAGTTACGGACTTACCGATGGATGAGTTGCGTAAGAATGCAACGCCTCACATTACTAAGGTCGTTAAGCAAATCACTGAGTTCTTCAAGTCAAGAGGTATCGAGATTACTAACCTTGGCATCACAGGCGGATTCGTCTATAAAGATAAGACGATTCTCGAAACGATGGTTAAGGTGTTCAATGCTGAGCAAGAAAAGACGATGGCTGTTGCAGCTACGAACGCTCAACGTGAACGTAATCAGGCTGTTATCCTTGAGGCTCAAGGTAAGGCTGATGCTCTATTGAAGACAAAGAAAGCGGAAGCCGATGGTATCAAGCTAGTCGCTGATGCTAAAGCGTATGAAATCGAGCAAGCTAAGAAAGACCTCGCCTCATACATGCAGCTTAAACAGCTTGAGTTGCAGAAAGAACTACTCTTAAAGTGGGATGGTGCATATCCACGATACTTTATGGGTGGTACTGGTCAGAATCCGAATATGTTACTGTCTCTACCATCAATAGAGCCTGAACATCCGAAGAAGTAACAATAGAAATTGACTACGGTAGCGAAAGCTATCCTACTGAGGGACGAGATAGCCCAACGACGTAGCCATTGAAGTGCAAAGGCGGGTTGCTTCCGCTATACATAGACACATGTAAAGTCGTGAAAGAGCGTGTTGTGTACTATGCGAATATACTACAAGATGGCAACTTGTGCATGGGAGATGGGTAGTCAATTCTTTTTGTAAAGGAACAGACTGATGAACGAAGTCGCACAGGCAATAGGCTACACAGTAATGTCTATTGCTTGTTTGTTTGCTGTAATGTGGATAGTTAGATTCGTAAGGTCTGCTATCTTAGCATTCATCATAACAAGATGCTGGAAAGAAGAACACTTACATTATCAGGGCAAATGCGTACCTAAATGTAGGTACTGTGTTATTGACCGTGAAAGAGAGGAACGATACCGTGTACTTTCTAGTGCGGAAACGCAGTAACAAACCGTTCAAGTCCACTTTAACCACCAATACGGTAATAGGTATGTGTACTCATCCCGTTACCGGAAACCTAGCCTACATCTTCCTAGAGGATGATTCCTATGTGGAAGTTAGGCAATGCGAAAGGGTTGGCGATGCCACTTGACCTGAAACACACAAGTCGGGGATTCGGGAGAATCGACTTTGAAGATTCTTATGGTAACAAATGCTCGCTACAACATTCGAGTAATGTTATCCCGCATATCTGGCTAGGGGTTGATGATGTAAACCCACAAAAACTTGTACCGGGTAAGGGCTGGCAACCAGCACCAATAGACCCGGACATTTTATTGCATTCAAGGATGCACCTTACGAGGGAACAAGTTGCAGAACTTCTCCCTTATCTTCACCACTTTGTTAATGAAGGAGACATAGGATGAAATTGACCGTAAGCGATTCAAGCAAAACCAAAGACGTTGTTAAACGTGCATTTTACCTTGCATGGGTAGCATGTGGTGGGCCATTAGGAATGGGCTTCCTGCAAAACAATCCCGGTGCATCGGAAGATGATGTTTGGAAGAACGTATGTCACGATGGCGATTATTCCGGCAGCTTCCATAACAACAAAGTTGAAGACGGTAAGGGCGAAGTCTATGGCGACTATGTGTATGGTCGCATGATGAAGACTGGCATCAAATGGGATGGTGATGCAATTACCGTTCGTGATGAAACCCCTCGCCACGATTATCAAGCATGGTGTCGTAAGTATCCTACTTATGATGCTGTTGTTCGTGAGGCAGCTAACCAGTTAGGCGTGACTCTTTCATAAGAAAGGAAAGGCTATGTCTCTGCTCGAATGGGTAGGAGCTATAGCATTAGGATACATGGGGCTATCGCTTGTAATAGGCATAGCCCTTGTTTCTTTTGCATACTTCGTTACACGCAACGACCCACTTCCAATTAAAGGCTTAGCATGGAAGTTTCCATGTTATGTACTCTTTACAGCTATTAGCTGGCCTTTGATGGCTATGCAATTAGCTGAGATTACATTTGATGCCAACTCTTGCGGATATGGACATATCCAGAAGGATGTAGTATGACAGAGCAACAAATTGCCTATGCTATTTTAGGTAGCGTATTACTATATTTTGTTGGACTAGGTTTTGTCCTACAAGACAGGTGTGGTAATACTAACAAAGAAATAGAATTGCGTGATATGACATACGCTCTATTCTGGCCCATCTTCCTTATCAAAGTAACTATCATAGCATTGATACGTCTAGTGATTGATACTATTAGGGCGTTATTTACTTTGTAACACCCTACAAAACCGGGTCGCAACACAACCACAGGAGCCTCACATGGGCCTTTTAAGTGCCGATAAGCCGACCACAGAAATAGACCTTATGGACATATTCGATGAGATGTTACGCCTTGATGCCGAGAGAACTGGTATCGGTCGTGTACTCTGTCTGATGGGTTCAAGAAAGGTGTACGCCGAACTTTTCGCCAAAGCTTGCGAAACTGTTCTTGACAAACAAAACAAATTGTGATATAATGGAGTCTTACTATGAAGAAGAGACTATGGGAACGCCAACTATACGATAGCATACAATGCTTTTGGTGCGATGCGGTAGTTGCCCAACATCACAAGACGATTGAACATCTTCTACCAAAACGTCATGGTGGAAAGGATGCTCAGAAAAACTGTGTTATGGCTTGTACAAGCTGTAATAACGACAGAGGCTCACTCGATGATGCTTTTGTCTACTTTGTTGACGATACCTATGACCTGCAAAGGTACTTGAATCGTCAGCGAAACATCGCTCGTGAAATGGGTAGCTACCACTTTAACAAGTTGTGCTGCCCTCAGAAGAATAAGACTCTGATAGACTTCTATCAAGAGGCTTATAGTAACAAGTTCCACTACCACCCTTTTCAGGAGAACCTATGAAGACGCTAGTTCGACACATGCGAGAGGTTGAGGATTTGTCAACGGGAGATGTCTACTTCTTGAATAAGAAGCAGTATCTTGAATTGCGTGATGCTGGCGAACCTGTGTGCATCATACAGAACGCTGGTTACACGGAAGCGTTGGCATACAATGACGAGGGCAAGCTGATTGCCTCATCCAAGGCTTATTGTAATCCTAGCGATACATTCAGCCGGAAGATTGGGCGAGCTATTGCTACTGGTCGTCTGGAAAAGCAGCTTTATGGAGTGAAGCAGCGTCCTATGCGACCATCCGCACAAGACATTACCGATATTGTCCTGACATTAGCAGGACTCGGTATTGGTGGGATGAGAATGGGCCGATAACGAAAGGAGGACAGATGTTGATGTTTTTTGGCATTGCAATCTTGATTGGTTTGCTTGACTAACACCAAAATAGGCAGGGAGTTATTTACTCTCTGTCTGTTTTTTTAGGCCAAAATATACAATGTCTGGACTTATTCGTTTGCCGACAATAGGAATCTTGAGAAGCCTAGCCTTCATCTGGATTGCTTCGATTTCTGTTGCTGTTCTACTGATGACAATAGGGCCATCCTTTGTTTCCTTTAGGTAGAAACTACCGAAGGCATTGCGAAATGCTGTTTCCATAACTAGCTCCATTAGTGAGGTTTGTATGCTACAATTAAGTACACCACAACCAGCGTATCCAACCGCATATCAAACTGTTGATATAGCCATCATGACCCGTTCCCTACAGCACATACTGTTAGGCAAGAAGAAAGGCAATGGCTTACTACAATTTATCGGTGGATTCTCTGACCCCAAATCAAAATCCTTAGAAGAAGACGCAATTCGTGAGACTAAGGAAGAAACTGGTCTTATCATCAAGAATCCTATCTACATAGGTAGCCATATAATTGATGATGAAAGATACAGGAACTCGGTACACAAGATTAAGACTGCTCTCTTTCTTGCTAAGTTAGATTGGAACCAATTCGCTACAGCTAATGATGACATAGAAGCTGTATATTGGATGCCAATTAAATCTTCGTGGAAAGGGATTCTTGTAAAAAAGCACCATGTTCTGATGAATATGCTCCTAAATGCCTTGACAAACCCCGACCGTTTGTGGTAAACTATAGATGAATGCCTGAAATGAATTAGGCTAAATCCCAAACGAGGACATATTATGAAAGATTTCATCGTCGGAGTTCATCTATCAAAGGAAGAGTCTTTAACTCTGAACCTGCTTTTTAGGGAACTTTCCATCGAAACATTCAGCGTATATGCTGCGGCAATCCATAAATTGGCAGGAGCCATGATTGATGCCCACGAGTATTCACAAGACGATGATATGGTTGTCGTTGCGGAAGAATACGATATTGAAGAGCTTACCGACCTCATACTCTTGTTTGAGGAAGTTGAAGAACTGTATGACGGACTTGATAACATGCAATCAATTCAAAAGGTTGTGCTGTTGAAGTTCTTGCTTGCGGTCAACACTGCGGTAGCTGAGTTCCATGACCACCAAACATGTGAGGATGACGATGAGTGCTGCGACTGTGACTGCGAAAGCTAAAACACTAATCATCATGAGAGGGCTTCCCGGTAGTGGGAAGTCCTTTCTTGCTAAATATCTCTATGATGGTATTGTAGGGTTGAAAAACTCCTGCATCATCCATAGTACAGACAACTTCCATCTTGAATTAGACCCAACAAACAATAAGCGAATGGTCTACGTTTTCAAGCCAGAGAAACTACGTTATTTCCATGAACAAAACCTGAAACATGCCGTAACAAGCATGGAAATGGGTGTTGACTGTATTATCATAGATAATACGAACACAACATGGAAAGAGATGGAAGCTTATGCTCGTGCCGGACTAAGCAACGGGTATTCCATCGTAATAGAAGAAGCTAATACTGCTTGGAAGTTTGATGTGGATGAGTGTACTAAGAAAAACACTCACAATGTTCCAAGAGAAGCTATAGCTAGAATGCTACAGAGATGGGAAGAGACTTCTCTAATACGAAACAAACTGAAACAACTAGAATCTAAAGTGTCACAAGGCTGAAAGCCAAGTAACACATATCTTCTTTCTTGCTAAAAGATATACAAGATGAAGCCCTAAAGTCAAGTTCAAACTGGAGGATTCTCGAAAATGAGAATTGAAGAGTTGACGGTGAAGATGAGAACGCTCATCATGGATAGTGGAATAGAAGCGGCTCTAACAGCCATGCTTAATATCGTCGATGAGGTAGCGGATGAAGACCCCTACATAGTAATTCTGAGAACGGGATTAAAAAAGACACTTTGCGAATACAAACGCAGATATGAGCTTGACAGCGACGACGGAGGATGATAAGATTATGGCGTACTGCAATCTTGGCTTGAACAACGAACAGGAGAACATTGAATGCTCACATGGTTACGCAACACATTTGTCAACGCAGGACGATATAAAGAACATCCAGAAGCAGTGATTATATCCTGTTTCTACAATCCTCAGAACTCAGCCCCTCGATACGAAGCTTTCAAAAAATGGTATGATTCTATTAAACATTTGAATCATCTCATTGTAGAGTGCCTTATTGATGGTGCTGAGTCTCAGCTACCCAAGAGTAGTAGCATCATTCAGGTAAAGAGTGATAGTACGCTCTGGCACAAAGAAAGCCTCTTGAATCTAGCCGTAAGTAAGCTTCCAGCTAAGTACAAGTATGTCTTTTGGGTGGATGCTGACGTAATCTTTACCAACCTTAACTGGCTAACAGAAGGCGTGAAAGAACTCGAACACGGTGCCCAAATCCTACAACCGTTTGAGTATTGCTTCCATCTTGAGAAAGGTGAGAGTGAACCCGGCTTCGATACTGATGAAGCTATCTCTGACCTAATCAATGATAATAAGCGTAATCCTCGTATGTGGCGTAGCTTCTCTGCTAACTTCGTAGACCTTGAAGAAGACTGCGAAAGCACCGATTATAACACTCATGGACACGTTGGCTTCGCATGGGGAGCAACTCGTGAACTTCTTGAACAAGTACCTTTGTATGATAAGGCTCTTGTTGGTGGTGCCGACCATATTATCGCTCATGCAGCAGCAAATCAGATTCCATCCAATTGTATCGACAAGTCTTTCACCGAAGACTTAGATGCGGTATATGCGTGGTCTAGGAAGTTTGCAAGAGAAGTTGATGGTGGTATTGCCTATGTTCCGGGCAACCTATATCACCTATGGCACGGCGATATTAAGAGTCGTGAGTATCTCAAGCGAGTACAAGAGTTTACTCCTACCACTAAACAAATCACCGAAAAGGATGAGAATGGTCTATACGTTGCGAAAGACGGTAAAGACCAGTATGTGAAGGAATACTTCCAGAAGCGTGAGAAAGGTTCACCAACCCCAAACACCACTAAGGTAGTCAGAGTAAACACTACTCAACACCATCACCATAATCACGGTGGCGGATATGGCTACGGTTCAACGCACCATTACCACTGGAATATGGGTGGGGGTGGAGGCGGTGGATACACTGGACGTAACAACTCTAACATAAATGGTAGCTATGTCCCCGAAAACAAAAGCGTAACACTTCCTAGTGAAGATACAACAAACATCAACCCCGAACTTCCAAGTGAGGATATGAGTAATGCCACAGAGAACTTCTCTTAACAACCAACCGCAACCTAGCAACAGCAAGGAGTCTTTTATGAGTACAGTATTCAAGTTTGTTTTGTTCATCGCCTTAGTCGGCGGTTCATTTGGTGGAGGTTATTGGGCCGGTACATCTGGCTATCGAGTAACTGACCCGAATGGTGTGTCCCTCATCAAGAGCAATGCTGCTCAACTTGTGAAGGATGAGAATGCCAAGTTACAACGTGATGTAATTGGTAAGTCCGAGAGCGAAGCCGAAAGCTTGCTGTCTAAGGGTAATCGAACATTGTTCGTAGCTCTACGAGACGGTAAGGAAGTAGCTCGCACTACCCAAAAGACATTTACCAACCTGTCTGTCGAAGTTAAGGATGGTAAGGTGGTTAAGGCTCTTGGATGGTATTAAGATAACAACTGACTGGCTACAATCCAAATGGGGATTCGTGCTAGATAATGTCGATGGTTGGGAGGAATGGTATATCCCAACCAAAGACGGTATGCCTCCTAGTATGTATTTCCACAATGGGCAATGGCTATTCAATGCCAACTCACCTGACGGGCGTATATGTGTCGAAGAGAAGGTGATAACGCACAGGCAACAACTTTGTGACTTGATGAAGGTATTGGAGATTAACTGTTGTGGTTCGCAACAGCAGCACAAAGTTGAATAAACTCTTCTTGTGTATGATTCAGCTTCATAAGATTGATACTCTTATGTAACCACTGAACATTATCTATAGAATATGGTTTGGAAGAATCTATTCTATCGAGAGAGGCGGTTTGTTCTTTATGTTTCATAGACCTTGAGAATGTTAATGGTAATCCACTAATAGCACACTTTCGGTCTTGCTTTAGGAACAAATCCCAAGCTTCTTGTTTGGTGATAGTAATTGGGATGTTTCTGGTCTTAGCATTGGTTTTCAAAATGCACCAAAACTGCCCACTCATCTCACCAACACCATTCCATTTAGTTTTGCTTGAACAACCGCAAGACTTGATGCCTCGAAGAATGTGAGACTTTCTTGTTTCCCACTCTTTACCACAATCGCATCTACATAGATACCTATGGTGTCTATCAGTTGAATTAAGATTCGGAACCTTCTTAACAACCAGAACTTTTCCGAATTTTCTATTGACTATATCGCTCATTTGTGATACCATTAAACAGAGTTGTGCCCTGTTAATTACACCAAAACAAAGGGGTTTGAAGCCAAATGGGAAGGAAAGCAATTCAGATTGACAAAGTAGACCTAGAACGAGAGTTAATTGCTGCGGAATCGTCACAGACCTTTCCAAATCATAATCAACTCTTTAAGTTCTTAGGAGATAAGTTTAATTGTGCATCCATAATCGTTAGAAATAGAATCCTCGATTATGGACTAGACATAAAAACACCGAAGGGAAAGAAAGGCAGACAAGCCGGTTCGGTGTTAGGAAGTACACCACGCACCCGTAAGGGGAAGGCGAGTGATTACAAGCTTGCTCTCGAAATGGTATTCAACCGTGACGGGATGGAAGCTAGAGTGAATAAGGCAGCTAAAGGTTCGCTAAAGAGTGCTGTAGCATTGAAATGCTTTGAATGTGCTGGCTTTAGCAAGAAAGAGGTACGACTATGTACTTGCGTTGGCTGTCCTCTGTTCGCATATCGCCCTTGGGTAGACAAACAAACCTTAACGGAAGAAGGGCGTGAAAAGATTAGGACGGACTCTAACAAAGAACAGGAAACAAGTAGTGATACCTAAGACAATGGCGACCGTACAAGTGAAGATGAATCTGGAAGCTTTCGACCATGTTCTTTCTCTTGCTAAGAAACAAAACGACCTTCTGAGACAGCAGCTTTCAGAAGAAACATCTGACGAAAAGTTCGACAGAACTATTGACTCGATACACAAACAAAGCGTAGCTCAAGAGTTCAACTTCTATGACACGCTGATAGCCCAATTGAAGCTATCTCTTGATGCAAAACGGGGAGCTTAACATGAACATGACATTCCTAACCGGGACTAATCAGGACGGGCAGTTTCCTCATAGACTCAAGATTGAAGTTGACAGGCAAACTGCTTTTGGTATAATCGAGAAGTTGAATGCGTTCATCGAGAACATACCGTCCGATAGTCACAAAGCTACCTTCCTCAACTTTGCGGGAGAGCTTGCAATAGAACAGGGAAAGAAATGAAACTCTACGACCTTAACAAACAAGCAAGTGACCGGGAAGATTACGCCTTCAAAGCGTTCATGTTCTCTTTCTTGCTAACTTGGGGACTGGCGATTGCCTATATTGGGAGTATTCTGTGACCGAGAATTGGATAGCTATAGCTGCTTGTTTTACTTCTGGTATTCTATCTTCTTTGGTTGGTCTAGTTATAGGCTATCAAAGTAGACAGAAGAGAATTGATACGCTCGAAAGTGACCTGAAAGTGTATAAAAAGTCTTTGGAATCCAAAGATGCCTACATTTCCAGTCTTGAACTAACAACATCTATACATCATAAGGCTCTTGGCGATATTCAACAGATTCTTAATGGAGTTCATAAATGAGCGTACCTGTTCCAGATATTCTTGATAATGACTTATACAAGTTCTTGATGCAACAATTCTTGCTCAAGTATCCAGAGTATGATGTGCCTGTGGAATATACGCTGACGTTGCGTAAACAACCACAGTATCCATTCAATAGCAAGTTCGAGCAATGGTTTTTCCTTTGGCTTAATCATTTCACATATAGTATGCCTCTGCTTACTCCAAAGCAAGCAAGCTGGATGAGTAGTATTCCGGGTATGCAACCTTGGTATATCAATTGGCTGCGAGGATTCAAACCAAACAACAAAGAGGTTGAATGGAGTGTAAAAGATGGTGACTTAACTCTCAAGGTTCGTTCTCCGAAGTGGAGTAGAGCTATCTGGTGGGAAGTGCCATTGATGGGTGGCATATCTGAGTTATACAACGCTTCCGTCATGGACACAGAAGATGTTGTAGCTAATTGCCAGTTGCTTGATAAGCTTGATAATGAACGCTTCTGGAAACTAGGCAACGCAAACATTGTTGAGTTCGGAACAAGGCGTAGATTCTCGCTGGCAAATCAGAGGCGTGTAATCGACATACTACGCAACTATCCTTGTTACAAAGGAACCAGTAATGTAATGCTGGCATTCGAGAATAACGAGATTCCGAAGGGTACAATGGCACATGAATTGTTTATGGGTATTGCACCACTTGTAGGATACAAACGAGTGTATGAAGTCGTACTTAACAAATGGTACAACTTATACAATCCTCACTATCTAATAGCTCTTCCAGATACCTTTGGAAGTCAACACTTTTTCGATAATACTCCTGATAGCCTGTACTATATGTACGATGGTATGAGACAGGATAGCGGACGAATGGATAGCTTCTCTGGTATGTATATTAGGAGACTTGAGAAGGCTTCATTCTCTCACGAGGATATGAGCAAGAAGAGAATCATCTTTAGTAATTCTCTGAAAGAAGACCATATCTGCTCAGCAAGAGATACATTCAAGATGCCAATTACCAACCTATCTTTTGGATGGGGAACGGGATTAACAAACAGCGAAAATCTGAAAGAACATATCGAATCAGCGACAGCTTTGAATATGGTTATCAAGCTTTCTTGCGTATGGAAGGGTAATATAATCCAACCTACAGTTAAGATTTCTGATGACCCAACCAAAGCAACTGGCCCAACCCACATAATTGAATCCATAACAAAAGGAGAACGAGCATGATTAACGACATTCCTAACCTACTAGCTACTCTTGAGGGCGAGTTCAAGTCTCGAATGAAGATTGGAGTTCTCGGAGTGAGTGGTGGTGCTGATAGCACTCTAGTTGCTATCCTCGCAAGCAAGTTCTTGGGTAAAGAGAACGTATATGCTGTGAGTATGCCATACAATGAACACGACCATAACACATTCAACTCTCGCTCAGCTAAGCTGGCTCATACGCTTGGAATTAAGCATGTGACGGTTCCTGTTGACCAGATTGCCGTTTGCATCAATGCGGCTGTTGACGAAGCTTGTACTGGCCTTATTCACGATGAGGGCGTACATACTGTCAATGCTGGCAATGCTCGCAGTCGTGCCCGTATGACGCTGTTGTACGGTCTAGCGTGGGAAATTGGTGACAAGTCCGGCTTACCTACTCGTGTATTAGGCACCGGCAATATGTCCGAAGACTTCATCGGATATGATACAAAGGGAGGCGATAGCCTCTGTGATTGGTTCCCTATTGGTAGCCTCTTTAAGAGCGAAGTATATCAGCTACTTGAATACTTCCGTGACCAAGGGGTTATCACCGAAGACCTTATCGACCGTGTACCATCTGCTGGTCTGTGGGATGGACAAACCGATGAGAACGAGCTAGGCGAGTCTTACGACAAAATGGAGCCTCGAATCAAAAATATGCTAAGACACATGGACAAACACGATTTGTGTCTGTATACTCCTATGGATAGTCTGGATGAGTTCATTCTCAAAAGACACTTAACCAACAAGCACAAACACGAAGGCCCACCGGCCTGTGATTTAAGGGAGTTTTGCTCATAATGCTCTACGTTTGGACACGCAGATACCAGAAAGAGAAAATCAGTAAGGTAGTGCCTATACTTGAAGAGAACTGGAAAGAGTACGCTCGCAACATGTTCCTTCGTGGGTACTACATTACTAAGCTTCCCCATAAGCCACCAGCGGATAGGACACTGAGACGCTGGAAGCAAACTGGTAAGGCTAAAAGTATCGCTGGTAATTGGATAGATAGCGAACAGTACGCAGATGCCGATGGCAACGTATCGTGGCTGCAAGTTTGTAAAAAAATCACTTGACAGAATTGTTTTTTTTCGATATGATTTGTCTATCGCTGGTTAGTCAACTGTAATCGAAAGGGACAACATGAAAATCGGAAAAGAGCAACACGACGTTCAAGTTGAAGGTATCATCAAGTCGAAGAACTTCCGTATAGCCGCTACCGCAGAGAGTTTTCGCATTCTCTCTAGCGGCTTATACCAGAACAAGGCTCGTGCCATCACTCGTGAGTTAGGCACAAACGCTGTCGATTCACATATCGCTGCTGGTAAAGCCGACGTTCCGTTCGTAGTTCACATTCCAAACTACATCGAACCAACTTGGAAGATTCGTGACTTTGGTACTGGTCTATCTGATAAGCAGATTCAGACCTTATACACAACATATTTCGAGTCAGACAAGACCGAAAGCAATGATGTTACGGGATGCTTTGGACTTGGTAGTAAGAGTCCATTCAGCTACACCGATAGCTTCTCTATTGCTTCCTACCAAAATGGTCGTAAGTCTAAGTGGACAGCATTCATTGATGAAGATGGTATTCCAGCTATGGCCTATGTAGGCTCTGAGAGTACCACTGAGGCTGATGGTCTTGAGATTTCATTCGCCGTCAAGTCTTATGACCTTCACGACTTCAAGCGTGAGGCTGAATATGTCTACAAGTTCTTCAAAGTTCGTCCTACGATTGTGGGAGCAACTATCACTTGGCCAGAACGTAGCGAAGTATTCAAGTTCTCCGGTAAAGACTGGAAAGCATACAACAGCCGCTATACCAACAATGGTAACATAGTCATTATGGGTAACGTAGGTTATCCTCTTGATTGGAGTACAGCGGGTGTTCATGACAGACTTATCACAAGCATGACTATTGAGTTCGATATTCCTATCGGTTCAGTAGATATTACAGCTTCTCGTGAGTCTTTGGAATATACCAAACGCACTAAGGCTTATCTACAAGAACGTGCTAAGGAAATTGCCAAAGAGATTGCAGAAGTTGTTGGTAAGGAACTTGATGCCAAGACTTGCTTTTGGGATGCCTGTCATTTCTATGCTGAAAACGCTCTGTTCCTTGGAACACACAAGCGTACTTGGCAAGAAAGAGATGTAAGCGACAGCTATAGTGAAGACACAAAGACTCCGTATATTAACATCGAAAGACGTTATAGCGGCAACCTCAAGAAGCATACTCACCCCGATGGATTCAGACAATACTATCGGGAAGAACGCTGCAATATCAAGTTCTTTATCAAGGACTTAGCTAAGGGTTGGGAACGTCGTGTTAAGGGTTGGATGCGTAATGAGTCCACCGTTAAGAACGCTATCGTCCTAGAACCATTCGCTGATGCCGAAGCACAAGCCAAGTTCTTTGAGGTAGTTGGCTGTCCTGACGAATCTATCCTTTGCTCAACCTTACCAAAGGTAGTGTATGAAAAGAATCCAGATACTACTTATACTAAGAAGAAGTATTCGGGTATCTTTAAGTTCAATGGCAACAACAAAAAGAGCTATGCTTGGACTGAGGACAAAGATGCTACCGAAGGGTACTATGTACCAATAGATGGTTTTGAACCAACAACTATGTCTTTCTATGAGTTCATCAGAAAGGTCGAATCGTTCTATTCTCTCGAACCTGATACTAAGGGTAAAGTCTATGGTATTAGGAAGTATGCCCTCGAAAAAATAGAGGAAGATTCCAACTGGATTCCCTTGACAAAGGCTCTGGAAGATGCTACAATCAAGAGAGAAGAAGACGTTGTAATGGCTTGTAATCTTGATGAATGGCAGAAAGTAAAGCCCTTCGCTGAGTTCAAGTCAGTCAATCCTGAAATTGCAGCTTTCATCAAGAAAGTAAAGCAGTTTGAGAAACGAGAGTCAGACTACAGTAATCTTTATCGAGTATTGGAATACTCGGAGAGGGAGAAAAGAAAGAGTGATGAAGTTAAGAAGTTCATCAAGTCTCTTAGGAAAGATTATCCCTTGCTTCATCATTGGTTCAAGAATGATATTGATGATGAAGGTGACAATGAGTATGAAGGCCATCAAAAACCGACCACGAAACTCGTAAACCACTATATCCGCTTAGTGGAGAAAGAAGGAGAAGACAATGAGTAATGTAACTGGTGCTTACCTAAAGGGTGGAACTGGCACACTTAATGTGTGGTGTAACGGCGACATGTTATGTGTTGCTCCAGACCATATTAACTACAGCAAGATACTTGAGAAAGTAGTTGCTGGTGACTTTGATGGCATCGAACCAATGCTCAATATCGCCAAAGGTATTGAAGAGTATACATTTGGCAAGATTGTCATTCGTAACGGTCAGCTATTCTATGGCGAACATGAAATCAGGAATACTCTGGTTGACAGAATCCTTGGTAACATGAGAGATGGTGCTTGCTTCAAGCGTTATGTCGCCTTCTTGGACAAGTTACTTGAGAATCCTAGCTCTCGTAGTCTTGACCAGTTGTATGACTTCTTGAAGTACACATGTCTACGCATCGCTGATGATGGCTTCGTGTATGCCTACAAGGGTATTACTTCTGATTGGAAGGATGCCTATACCGGCAAGATTGACAACTCTGTTGGTAAGACCATTACCATGCCTCGTAACTTGATTAGTGATGACCCCGACCATGCCTGTCATAAGGGTTTGCATTGTGGTACTATCAAGTATGCACGAGAGTACAGCGGAAGTCGCCTTGTAATCGTAAAGGTACACCCAAAAGATGTAGTAAGCGTACCAAAGGATTGCACTTGGCAGAAGTGTCGTGTGTGTGAATACACTGTGGTTGCTGAATGTGACTACGACGGTAATCCGATTGGCGATTGGAAGTTCTCTAGCGTTGGTGCCGACGATGTTGTACCTCAAATGCACATTGGTTATGGCTTCACCAATACGGTAGATGACGACAAGTACGAAGAATCCGAGGTTAGCAGCGAGCGTGTCTATGACACCTCTCCAAGCGTACCTTATAAGCCTGATGACTGCGAAGACCGCAGTGATGATTGGGACTATGAGGAAGGTGAGGATGAAGAGTGCTGCGATGATTGCGGCGAATGTCTATCGGACTGCTGTTGCGAAGACGAGGATGATGATTCAGACGAATACTGCGAATGCGGTTGCTATCTGAATGCTGATGGCACTTGTGATGAGTGCGATAATGATGACGATGACGAAGAAGAATGTGCCGAATGTGGTGCATACTATAGCCCGACCGATGGCAACGCTCTCTGTCCTAACTGCGAAGAGAGCGAAGACGAGGACGAAGAAGAGGAAACCTGCACATATTGCAGCACTGTTCCAGACAACGGTTTGGAAGTCTGTGATGAATGCAGGACAGCGGAAGAGGAAGAGGAGGCTGAGGAACCAAGAGTTGCAGAGCCTATGAATCCTGCTCCTACTCTAAAGCCAGCACCGTTCCCCGTACCTCATCAGTCACAAAGGAGATGGTGGCAGATATGGTAGGAATCGGTAGTTTCCGGTGTAATATGAATTACGCTCATATTACATCGGAGATTACAAATGGCTAAAATAGCAGACAAAACAGGACAAAGGTTTGGTAGACTAAAAGTTATCAAGCTAGACCGACTAGAAAGAAAAAGCAATGGAACGTACACATATTGGCTATGCGTATGTGATTGTGGAAACACTAAGTCGGTCGATGGTAGCGGTCTTAAAACAGGAAAAACTAGGTCTTGTGGATGTTTGAACAAGGAAACAAACTCAAAGCGTTTCTGGAAAGGGTGTGGAGAACTAAGCGGAAAGTACATGGCCCAAATAAGATGTAGAGCAAAAAGATACAATAGAGAATGCTCTGTATCAATCAAAGATTGTTGGAATCAATTTTTGAAACAAAAAGGTATATGTGCTATGAGCGGAGTTACCATAACATTAACCAGAAACAATAAGAATCAAACAGCATCTTTAGATAGAATAGACTCTTCTAAAGGGTATGTGAAAGGAAACATACAATGGATTCACAAAGAGCTACAGTTAATGAAAAGCGACTTATCGGAGGAATCTTTTGTTAACTGGTGCAAAACAATCGCTGAATATAGGAGTGGTCATGGGATTGGGTGCTAAATCTACTGGTATTATGGGATTTAATCACAATTACCGCTTCCTCTCGAACTTCTGGCCTTGTAAGATTCGCTGGATGGGTATGGACTTCAAAGATACGGAGTCCGCCTATCAAGCGACTAAGGTTGACCCTGACTTACCGCAGGATGAATACTACAAGCTAGTTGATGAAATAAGGAATGCTTCTAAACCCGGCATAGCCAAGCGACTAGGTGCAGAAATCAAACTCAAGGGTAAGCAAAGGAAAGATTGGCACGATATAAGCCTCGATGTTATGTACCGGCTAAATAGGCTCAAGTTCTCTGACCCCACTTTAGCCTCTAAGCTTCTAGCCACAGGCGATACCTACATCGAAGAAACAAACACTTGGAAGGATACCTTTTGGGGAGTTTGTGGTGGTAAGGGTGAGAATCATCTTGGGAAAATCCTGATGCGAGTCAGGGACAGATTGAAAGGAAAGGAAGATGAGTCAGTTTAATATAAAGAGAATGGCTGCGATGGCATCAATCATGCAAGAACACCACGTTGATTTGTGTTCTAATTTGATGCTCAAAGACCATGACTTTGTTTACAACGACTACGTTGAACCTCAAAACTATGAACACTCCGACCTAGTGTTGGGTTGGCCCCAAGGAACAGCAACTTGCTCAGCTAAAGACTTGGCGGTAAACGGAGTCTACGGAACTTACAGGAAGAGATAATGGCAACAATCACAATCTATATCCTGATATACCTTCTCTTTGCTCACTATGTAGCCGATTTCGTTCTACAGAGTAGGTGGATGGGTGAAGGTAAGTCAAAGAAGTGGCTACCGTTGCTATCGCATATTGCGGTCTACACAACGACGCTAGGGTTGTTTACTTATCCTATCCATACATCTTACGGATGGTGGGTATACTTTGTCTGTTGGAACGCTTTCTGTCATCTTTGTATAGACAGCTACACTAGCAGACTAGCAAGGGTGTGTTACGAATCTGGAAAGATGGGTGCATTCTGGAAGGTAATTGGATTCGACCAATTCTTACATGGAATGTGCATCTTTGCAAGCATGGGAGCATTATTCAAATGACAAGCGATGTATTAAAAAACCTACAACTCATCTGGACAAATCAATGGTGGTGGGTTAGTCTATGTGTAGGCTTTCTTGTGAACCTGCCGTTCTCAATGAACACCGAATACTTGGCTCACAGTCTAAAGTCATGGGCGATAGGAGTGTTTCTTATCTCTTTCTTTCTGGCTGTGATTGGCTCAATTTACTCAAAGGATAAATAATGATGGCTTATGATGAGATGATGTTATGGAGTGCTAAGAGCGAACTGATTGGTAATGCCTTTCTGATTGCTAACTTCGCACACTTTGACCAGAAAAGACAATGGACTGGTATGCCATACATCGTCCACCCTGTTCGTGTAGCCAGAATGGTCATGCAAGATGACAAGTTAGACGAAAGGCATATTGCGGTCGCATTACTTCATGATACGATTGAAGATTGCGAAGAAACAGTAAGAGAACAAATCAAGGAAGACATTCACAATAAGTGTGGTGCATACGTCTACAACACGGTATGGGAGTTAACGAACCCTTCTGCTTTTGTTGACAAGGCTATGCCTAGAGTTGAAAAGAAAGCGATGGACTTTGCGAAGCTAAAGACTGTTAGCCTTGAAGCAAAGAAGATTAAGATGATGGATAGGCTAGATAACATCTATGATGCCCTAGCTCCGGGCAACTTCATCAAGAAGTACCTACCAGAAAGCATGGAGCTTGCAGAGATTTGTCGTGAAGCAGACGAAACCCTTTACCAGAAGATTGAGGCTCGTGTGAACGAGCTTGCAAACCAAGGAGAATGATATGCCTAGTAAGAAGACGAAGACCAAAGTAACCGTTCTAACGAACGTAAAAAGACAAACGAACATCTGTTTCGCAATTGATGTGTCCGGCTCTATGAAGAGTCTTGAAGAGTCGCTTACTACAGCGGTAAACTCCATGCTTGATACGCTCCGTGTTCAAGACCCGGACGCTATGATTGCTGTAGTTACGTTTGGTGAAGGGGCGAGAATGATTCAATCTCTATCTCCTATTTCCAACATGAAGAACTTTCCAAGATTCTCATGCAATGAAGGCTCTACAGCTTTATTTGATGGCATCGGTGTAGCTGCTGAAAGCATCGACACTGGTGATAAGGAACATAACTACCTTGTCATGGGCTTCACTGATGGTGGTGAGAACTCAAGCAGGAAGTTCAGAAACAACATCAAAGAGTTTATTAAGCAAAAGGAAAGCTTAGATAATTGGACATTCACAATCCAGCTATCTCCCGGCGATAAGGCCAGCTTTCAACGTCAGTTCGGACTATCCGAAGGTAACTTGCGTGAGTGGGAAGCTACTCAAGAGGGTGTAACTCAGCTTACGAATGTTACGAACAGTTCTATTCAGGGCTATTACACAGCTATGGCGAGCGGTCAACGTAGCGTCAAGAACTTCTACAGCATGACAACTGACTTGTCTCAAGTTAAGACTGGAGACTTAAAGAAGGCTCTTGTTGACCAGAAGAGTCAGTTCAAGGCAATCAAGGTAGACAAGGAAGCCGACATTAGGCCATTTGTTGAAGGTAAGACCGGAGTACCTTATAAGAAGGGAACCGCATATTACCAACTTACTAAGCCTGAAAAGGTTCAACCAAACAAAGACGTTCTCATCATGGAGAAGGGAAAGTCTAGTATTTGGGGTGGTATGCCCGGTCGTGCCCTAGTCGGTCTACCAACCGATGGAGTAACATACTCTAAGGTCAATCCCGGCAATCATGCGAACTATGACATCTTTGTGAAGTCTAATTCCGTGAACCGTAAACTCGTGAGAGGTACAACTCTCCTTGTCAAAGTATAATTGCTTTTGCAAGAGGGAGGTAAATAGGAAGTGGGCAACCTGCTGGAAATGTAGGTTGCTTCTTTCTAAACCGGCTTTGTGGTTCTTGCGTAAGTTGTATGTTGGGAGAGAAATACAATTCGGGCACTTCCCATCAAGGGAAACGTGGGGAGTTCAAGGTAAAGAATGTAGGCTGATTGGTATTTATCCTGTCGCACTTCCTTATCGTTACACCTTCTATGTTGAAGATAGATATGGAAACAGAACGTCCGGTGCTTGTAGTTATTTCGACCTTGGGAAATCCACAAAGTTAACAAAATATCTATTTGGGAGATAACATGAGTCCATTCTGTGACAAAGAAAAACTAGACAATATCCTTGCACTTAGAAAGCATCTCTTAGCTAATGAGATAGAGTTAGCTAAGATAGGCGAAAAAGCATTATATGCTTACTATGAGGCAACTGGTAAGGGCACCGTTCCAGAGAACAGGCGTATTAACGTACATTTGGGTTCCGAAGGGGCACATTTAGTGTATGACTTAGGTGGGGGCACAATTGAACTCGTACCTACTGAGTTCTTGTTGTCGCCAGATGAGTTCCTCTCTAAATATCGAGTCAGGCAAGCTGAACTTGATAGAGAAGTGTCCCATGAAAACACGAACAAAGTTGACAGTAATTATGTGTTCACTAATTACCCTTAATGTGTTGTTAGCTATTCACATGTACAAGAGCGACCAAGCTCTCCAATTTTTCAAGAGTCTGATAAATAAGATAAACAATATGTTTTCTTTCTAAGGGGAACCAGATGGAATGGTATGTAGCGTTAATCGCTGGAAAGTACATCGCAAAAAGCAGGACATATAATTGGGACACGACGAACTTGGATGATGCCGAAAGATGCAGAACTGCTCTTGACGCACTGAAATTGTCTGGTACAATTATCAATCTGAGTCATTTTCCATCGGAAGCTTTAGCTCCGCTGGTCACAATTAAGAAAGTGAAGGTGTCCCTTGAAGACGTACTTGTGGGAGATATTGGTTCCGACGATTCACCGAAAGACCGAGAAGCCGATAAGAACCCGGTTTCACAGGATTTGGGACAGCAAAGTACGGAATATAACTGGCGGACTAACCATATTCCATCCTGTTAAGGGACAATGGATAGCGAAGTGTGGGACACTATTCAACGAAAGGATGATTCCAGTAAGAATAGCCTGTGATGAACAGGAAATGGAAGACATAGCAAATCTAACCATGAAGTATTATGACCAACTAGCTGTCATGTACTACAGGGTATCGGACGATGTAAGGATTATTTATGCCTGAATCTAAGTTAAGGTTGCGTCACTACAAGATACTCGAAGTAGAGACGCTTCCTTGTATTTGGTGCGGTGTAAGGCTTAAAGCAACCGATAACAACTGCACAAACGAACACATAATCTGTAGCTGCATCAGGGAACTACGCTCTAATAGCCTAGATAACTGTAAGGTAGCTTGCAAATCGTGCAATGAGATTAGAAACTCTTTGTCTACACCAGAACTCTATACATACCGATTCTGGAACATACTACTTGGCAAGAGAGAAGAGATAGGATGCGATAAGCCTCTATTGGACAAGTATCTGGCTGAGTGCAAAGAACTAAAGATTAAGGTCACGCCTCAAAGTTTATATTCCTACATGAAAAGGAACAAAACGATGATAACTGACCGAGAAACGATTGACAGGTTCGTGAAAAATCAGTATCATAGATACTACATGGAAAAGATAGGCGAACTTCTTGGAATCGAGGTAAATTATGATTGACAAGCTGAACACAGAAATCCGATACTTAGACAACTATCTAAGGGATGTTCGCAAATGGGACAGTCTTGTAATCAATAAACGTGTACCCCATACATATCGAGTATTTAGAATGCTCGACGATGGTAGCAGACTTTGCTTGCATAAGTTTGAATACTTCGACAAAGATGGTGGGGACGAAGCTTTTATGCACCCTCATCCTTGGCCCGGTGCTTTCCAAATCATGGGTGGCGAGTATGAAATGAAGTTGGGCTACACCGAGAATCGAGAGCAAAAGGAACCGAAGATTATATGCACTACCAGAATGAGGGAAGGCTCCTCGTATGAGATAACTGACCCTCTAACATGGCATTCGGTAACACCGAGAACTAAGGTTGTCTATTCTATTATGTTGAATGGCAAACCTTGGGATGCTGATGTAGCACATACTGCGGTAAGAACTACTAAAGGTAAAGACCTTCAAAAGATGACCAAGATGGAACTTGCTAATCATCTATCGTACTTTGCTAACAAGCTTTGTTGCGGAGACACTTGGACATGCGAAGATTCACCAACTGGATTCTGCGTACAAATGGAACATAGTCGATATGACCACGATTGCAAGTATTGTGGCAACCCTATGGACGAAAGAAAATGACACAATACAACTGGACTAGCACTGGCCCCGGTGGATGCGATGCTCATTGTATCGAACATCCTTGTGGAAAGTGTATCTTGGGAGTATCACAAGTTGATGCCTTAAAAGCTGAAAACGAGGTACTTCGCAGGTTAGCAAAGGAAGGTACTCGCCTTCATTGCTGCGGTATGTGCAAACATTGTCAGGAAGTATCAGAGGTTCTTAGTAGAACGAGGGCATAAAGATGTTAAGTGACAAAATCGTTCGTAAGATATTCCAGAAAGCTAATGGAAACGAAGATGAGTTTATGCTTGAATACAACAAGCATATCGCTCTTATCGAAGACTGGAATAATGTAGACGACAAGCTTAAAGAACTCAAGGAAGAGTACGAAAAGCAACGTCGTATCCTTCTCGATATTAGAAAAGGTATCGAAGGAAACTGCGAACACATAGCTACTACTTATCATCGGGACGCATCAGGAAACAACGATAACTGGACAAGTTGCGACGTTTGTGGCAACATACTTTAAGGAGCTATCATGAAGGGTTACGAAGAAATCTTGGCCGGGATTGAGAGTCTTGGCATAGTTGATGAAGAAACAAATACAAAGTTTGCGAGAGCTACACAGGAAAAGGCTCTTAATGGAACTTTGACTATGGAAGAAGCTAACTTCCTATCTCCCGAACATGTGGACAATCGTGCTTTCTGGAAGATTATTGATGAGAAGTTCAATCATTCCGTCATGGGTAAAGGTGGACTTCCCGGCCCATTAAAGGAAAAAGACATTCCCCTAATCAACAGGCGTAACCTATTTCTTGCTCATCAGACTGGAGTTCTTGCTTGCGTACCTTTAGTTAGAAGTGAAACAGAACACAATGTTCTTGAGATTGGTTCGGGATATGGCAACGTAAGAGATTATGTTAAAGGCTGTATTCCCTTCGCAAATTATATTGGTGTGGATGTGAACCCTAAGATTCCAGAGGCGGTCGAAGCTAATCCTGATGGAACCATGCCGAGCGTCGTGAAAGATAGGGAATACGACCATATTATTTGTACCAACGTGTTCCAACACCTGACTAGGGGACAAGTAATGTCGTACATTAGTAACTCATACGGCCTACTTAGAAAAGGTGGTATGTTCTCATTCAATTTCTCCCCGGCTAAGGTTGTCAACGATTGCGTTGTGCATTATGGTCAGATAACCCTATTACCAGATAAGGAAGTTATCATAGGTTATTGCAAAATACAGGGTTTTGTGGAGTTTTCAAGAACAGTAAGGTCAGATGGCTTTATTGGCATGAATTTCCAGAAGATGGTGTAAAAACCCTTGACAAGCTATTTCGGGCGTGTCATAATCTAATAGTCACAAACAGGAGAAATCACAATGGCAGCAGAAACCAGAGAACAGTCTTTGGCAACAAACTTAGTGATGAGAATGAAGGAAGCTCTTGACGAAGCTGTAGCCGATGAGGATTACACTCGAATTTTAGAGATTTCCGAAACTGTCATAGGTTCTGACGACGATGAAGTTGATGAACTAATCGGGCTTATTGACGATGGTTCATTCGAGGATGATGACTTTGAACTTGATGAAGAGTTTGATGACTTCGATGAAGACTTCAACGAAGATGACTCCGAACTAGAAGACGAAGAGGATGACGAAGACGACCCTCTTTACGAAGACGACGACGAATAAGTAGTAACCCGACCTTACGCTAGTGGTTCATTCCCTAGAGGAAGTTCGATACATCGCTGCTGGATTAGGAGAGAAGTCTATGTTGACGCTTGCTGATTTGGTGTTAAGTTTGACTGAACCGATGAGGTTTAATGGAGAACCTATCCCAAGTATAGCTGCTCACATAGACGTTATCGCTTGGACTAACGAGGATGCAACACAGACAGGTCTAGCCGGACAGCAGGGCTATGATGACCGGGTTGTGGCACCGGAACAGGTAAAGCTGACGGAGTTGGCGAAAGCCAGCTAGGTAAATGTAAGGAACTCAAACAGAATATCGGCTATGAGGTTACTACTTCGTCAATGGATACGTCTCGGATTGTCCCAATCTTTATGTGTTGTGCTAGGAGTGATGAGTTACTAGAGTGTACATTCAATAGCTATGTTGAGTACCTATACCATCGCTTTGCTACACCAATCATATACTTCAACAGTTCGGAGAACGAGGATGAGAACGAAAGGTTTCGGAGGAAGATTAAGGAATTGTTTGGGGAGTTGCCTTATATTCTTCATCACAACAAGATACCTCACGTTTACAAGGCTGTTCAAGGTGCGAGCAAAACGTGCCTCAAATACGCCCTGACCTATGCAAAAAGAAAAGGTGCATGGTGGAATTATCTTCTTTTCAGGAAACCTGTCAAGTTCGACGGGGTTATGTTCTGTGAAGACGATATTACATTTTCAAATGTTATGTACGAAGCAATTGAAAAGTTCCCCTTGACAAGCAAGACCGGCTTCGTTACAATGTATCAACCAGAGAACGGATACAGGCTACATGCTGAGAATGAAATCGACGTACCTGTTTTCTATGGCACACAATGTTTAGTTTTTCCTCTTGACAGCCTTAAAAAGCTATGCTATAATATGATAGAGTCGGAGGAAGGCTATGACCGTGTTTGGGCGAAGACGCTTGCGGGGCTAGGCTTAAAGCTGTACGCTCTGGATGCTTCATACGTTCAGCACAATCAAACCTCTTCTTTGCTAAGTGGGCATTCAAGAACGCATTCTAGTGGTGTGTTCAAGTTTAATTTGGAGAACCTATGAAATACCGTGTGAAGACCACTGTTCCAACCATGAAAGACCGTAACCGTACCGAAAAGTGGAACTATTGGGTCTTCGGTAAGAATGAGAACGAAGCAAAACAGGCTGCACAAACTCGTATGGAAGAGGTAGTTGGTGGGCCGGGTGGTGTAATACATAGTATCCGAAAGAACTGTGGGAGAAATCTCAAGGGTGGTATCGGAGACTTGGAAATCTACAAAGGAGTCTAAGTTGGATAGCTCATTAGCTTACCACGTTGATAAGGGATTTGGATGTTTGCTCATGCTAATTCCTATATTGGGAATACTATTGTTGATTGTGATTGGTTTTGCTATTTGGGGATGGATGCGATAAACTACGACCTTGTAGTATAATGGATAGAACATCAGTTTCCTAAACTGAATATCCGGGTTCGAGTCCCGGCAGGGTCACTTTAACAATGTTCGAGAGAATCATGCAAACGATAGCGAGAGATACAATCTGGTATCCGATTAAGCCTGTGGATAATAAAGCCACACAAGGTTCTCGCTCAGCCTACGGGTTTAGTGTTCATGAATCCACCGGCTTTTGTATATCGTCAACGAGATGCGACTCGTATCTCGGTGATACACAGAAATATACAAATTATACCAATTGAGATACTCAATTGTTGTTACCGGAGATTGTACATAAAATGAACATTTGTGATACAGAATTTTTTGATATAATTTCAGAAAATGGTATTGACAACTATACTCTCAGGTGTATACAATGTTACGCTCGGTTTGATGCTAACTTCAAGAATGGGTATAACACCCACTACTCGATAAAGTGTCAAAGAACAATTCCAGCATGTCCGATTTGTCGTAGTGCTGCCGATAACTTGATTGGGGATGATGAAAAAATTGAAAATGGTCTTGACAACGAGACTGACTCTTGGTAAGATAAGAACATAAGAAACATGGCTCCATAGTTAAATGGACATAACAGGACTCTTCTAAAGTCTAGTTCGGGGTTCGATTCCTCGTGGAGCTACTTGGGGTTCGAGAAGTGGTATCTCACCAGTCTCATAAGCTGGTACTCTTAACGAGTGCGTAGGTTCGATTCCTACACCCCTAACTTGGTAAGACTCGGTAAACTGCCGAGAGAGCTATAACGGCGAGACGGGGCCGGTTATACAATACGGAGTGGTAAGACTATTGGCATGGTCAGCTACTTGGAAAGTAGTCGGGTGGTGAAAGCCACCATGTAGGTTCGACTCCTATCTGCTCCGCTTGCTTCGCCTATTGTGCGAATGCTCTTTGACAATTCGGCTTCAATTCTGGCGTAGTAGCTTAAACTCTTGTGGCGAGAGATTTGTCTGCAACACAAATAGCAATGGGTTCGACTCCTAGCTACGCCTCTTGTGATGGCACCACGTTAAAAGTGCTAATTCTCAGGGTGTGGGAAAATGGTAATCTGGAACTTTTGGAAAGTTCAGAAGGACGTTCGATTCGTCCCATCCTGACTGTTCGAGTCTGCTTTGGTGTATAGAACTTCATCGGAGGTTCACACATGAAAAGCAGTGATAAACAAAAAGAATGGAAACGTACTCACTATCAACGCAACAAGCAAAGCTACGCTGATAGGCAAAGAAAGGTAAGAGACGAGGTAAAGCAATTTATCGTGGATTTGAAGTCTACGCTAAAATGCTGTAGGTGTGATGAAAACCACCCTGCTTGCCTTGACTTTCATCATGAAGACGAATCCAAGAAAGAGTTTGGGATAGCTGATGCTGTCACAAACAAGGTTTCAAAGACGAGAATCTTGAAAGAGATTCAGAAGTGTATCGTCCTGTGTGCTAACTGCCACAGAAAAGAACACTCTAAATCGCCGCTGGTATAGTTTATTGGCAAAACGCTTCTCTCATAAGGAAAAGTTGATGGTTCGATTCCATCTATCAGCACTGTTAGTTACGGAATAAGTCCGGTTGGTCGAGGAAACCGCCTTGAAAGCGGCTGGCCCCTTAAAAGGCTCTAGGGTTCGATTCCTTATTATTCCGCTTGTCTAGTATACAAGGTCTGGTGTATTATCTTCTAGGAGGTAATTCACGATGTTTCAAAAGACCAAAAATACTGTACAACAAGGTTCTGTGGGGTTAGCTGCCGCTATCTTCTATTATCAGAAACTTGGATGGATTGTAAGTATTCCTACTGTTGATAATCAATCATACGATTTGATTGTCGATAACGGGACAAAACTTATGACTGTTCAAGTAAAAACTTCCAAGTACAAACAAAATGGAAGTTACATAGTCTGTATTAGAAGAATAAGAGTTAACACAACAGAAACAAAGATTCATCCTATGGATAAGTGTGATTTAGTCTTTGTCTTATGTGAAGACGGTTCTGTTTACTCTGTCCCTTATGATAAGGTAACTGGCACCGAACTAAGACTAAACGCTAAATACAATGAGTTCAAGGTTGACAATCTAAACGGAAACAATCCGGCTGGATGAGGGGCAGCTTTGCTAAAGCTGTACAGCACTTTAATGTCGCTGTGTGAGTTCGAGTCTCACTGTTTCCGCTCAAATGGGGCTATGGTGTAATTGGGAACACACTTGTCTTGCACACAGGAATTAGGGGTTCAAATCCCCTTAGCATCCACTGTCTTCACTAGCCGCTAGGAGAGATTACTGCCTCTCGCTGGATTACCGGGAAACCGGAGATAAGGTAGCTGGTGCGGGTGACGGGGGTTTAATGATAACGGGAGCATACCTGCTTTGCAAGCAGAAAGTAAGGGTTCGATTCCCTTAACCTCCACTCAAAAGTTCCAAAATGTTTGGAACTCCTATTGACAACGAAACGAAAGTTAGTTAGAATAGGTTCCTCGATTGAATCTGCTGTATGCCCACCCAAAAGGTGACTCAGCTATAATCGAGAACAATGGGTGTTGTACCGTGCGGGTGTCTGTAAAACACTTGTCGTTAAAACAGTGCGGGGGCTGACGAAGAGGCTCGACTCCTCCAATACCCACTTTTGAGGTACTTATGAGTACGAAAGAAAAAGGCGATTTAGCTGTGGCAAAAGCAATAGCATACTTCGTCGAACAAGGCTGTGAAATCCTGTTACCTATTGGTGACAAGAAGAAATATGACCTTGTGATTGACTTCAATAACAAACTATTGAAAGTTCAATGCAAATACACTTCTGCAAAGAAAAGAAGTGGGAACTATGAAGTTCAGCTTCGTGTTTGCGGCGGAAACAGTGGTAGAGTTATTTACAGGTATGAAGAAACAGACTTTGACTTCCTGTTTGTTTATACAGAAGGCAAGAAGATGTATCTTATTCCATCAAATGAGCTAACAAGTAGTACCATCACTGTTGGAAAGAAACGCAGTAAGTATGAGGTCAAATAATCGGGTATGTAAGTCCTTGGCGGGCACTCACTCTTATAAGGTGACGGACAAGGTTCGATTCCTTGATACCCGACTCACAGGAGAATCAAATGCAACTAGAAATTGTAAATGATAGAGAGTTTCATATAATCTATGTTGCTCTTGCCTTCTTGAAAAGATGTAAGATGGATAGCGAAGCCTTAAAGGTTGACCTACAACTTACAGAGAACGCTATGGATTATCGACAGATACTCGACAAGGAAATTGACAACATCCTTGAGCGTCTAGGTGTTAGTTATTAACGGGCTATAGGTGTAACGGTCGTGCATGATACCCTGTCACGGTATAGGTAGCGGGTTCGATTCCCGTATAGCTCGCTTCGGAAGCAATCACTTCCCCCATCCCTAGATGGTGAAGAGAAAAGATGTTCGCTAGGGCGAATATCATGTTACTAGACTAGACAGCCACTAAACTTGGCTTAGTGTGTGAATGTGTAGAGTCCAATGATTTCGAGTAAAACCGGAGTAGAGGACGACCGGAAACGCACTGAAAATGGTCTAGTC
>ERZ869925.493-NODE-493-length-28912-cov-3.668746_pt1 | contig 28912 bp, 42 predicted proteins | sample MGYA00579311_ERZ869925 | MGnify/ENA primary metagenome ERZ869925 (study PRJEB32216, sample SAMN09231817) | wastewater metagenome | place: USA: Maryland | collected 2016-07-30 | study: EMG produced TPA metagenomics assembly of the PRJNA472060 data set (Reclaimed...
TTTTCTATTCGCTTGGTGATCTTGGTTTGCAATCGGCAACTAGAGTAAAACCCTATGGCTTCCCCTCCCGACGTGCTGTACTTTTGTCCGTATGGTCCAGCATCCATGTTCTGACGAATTTGATTGCTACATACCATCAACAGGTTCTTTCGCTTCAGTTCCCGGCAAGTCTTACGTAATTGCTCACTGAACTCTTTAGCCCTGCGACCACCCATCTTGTCACCATCTTTCTTTTCCATCTCCATCTCCGTGGAAAGGGCAGCCAGGCTATCAGCCATAATTCCGTTGACGATGGTTTTGTCGTCCGGTAGTTCTAGATTACCAATGGATTGAAATATCTCAGGTACGGTGTCCGGTTGATAATAATTTTCCTCTTTTAACTTGAGATCAAAAAGCTGGGCAAATTGTTGATTCAATCGGGCTTCAGGATCATGAAAAACTACCTCTCCACCTTTGCGTTGAATGTCCCCGGCAATTTCCGACAACAATACAGTCTTGCCGGAACCACTCGGTCCAAATATCTCTACCAATACCCCTCCGGGTAGTCCTCCCCCCCGGACTCGTCCTCCAGATATTGCCAAATCAAGTAAAGTACTACCAGTACTAATATTGTTGCCTGTAAACGTTCCATCGTATTCTGGGTTTTTATAAATTGGTTTTTCCGTTCTTCTCCTCATCTGTTCATGTAATGGGGGTGATTTTCTTCGTATCATTATTTTAAGTGTTTTAAAATATAAGTTATATGTTGTTCATCCAGTCCTTTACTGTAAAGTACCCGTACAGATTCTTCTTTAAATTCGGAAATGTTTAATTTCGTTTGCGATTTAAAGTTAGCTGTTAGTTTACTTATGATATCATTGCGTAAAGATTGGATCGAATATATACCAGACTCTTCCCTCTTCCATTTTTCTATAAGGGAATCAACTATGGCAGATTTAGATTTACCTCTAGCTACACTGTATAACGCTAAATAATCAAAAATTTGTGGAGGAATGTTTACCCCCACAAATTTCCGACATTTCTTAGTATGATCTAATCCAGTTAGTACACTCATATTAGCGACCTTCTTTTTGTGCTATACAATCAGACCATACATCACACGTATCACACTGCTTGAACTTGTCCGTTTCTACTCCGAACTTGTGTCCGTGAGGGCATTCTCCCCCTTTAGAAGCTTTCCTGGACGGTTTTTCATCTTCATCCTCTTCCACAGGTTTTTTAATCCCCCGCCTGACAGGTTTTTCTTCTGGTTCTTCCTCCTCTTCTTCCTTTACAGGTTTGCGAAAGCTTTTACGCACTGGTTTCTCCTCATCTTCCGGTTCTTCCTCTTCTTTATGAACGGGTCTGGAAAGCCTATTTTTAGACGGTTTTTCTTCCTCTTCTTCATCTTTGTTCTTCAATTTACCACCATCCTCTTCCACATCAATTTCCAGGTACTTAGCTTCCAATTCCTTATAAGAAAGTACGTTCAATACTTCATCCAGGTTAGGAACTTCATTCAGTACAGATTCGTCATATTGCTCATCACGGTCTACAAAATCTATACGGTCTGCTTCCGGGAAAGGCTTGCTGTTGCCTATGGTCTTACCTTCAAAACGAACCTTCACTGATTTACCTTCAGCCAGGTCAGGAAATACTTCATTGTCGGGATTCTCTTTCAGCTCGTTGGTAAGTTTATCCTGAAACATAGCCTCACTGATATCCAGTAAATGAATTTTAGCTTCATGTTTTTTGCTATCAAGAGGAATAACTATGTACAACATACGCTTGGAAGAATTTAATAGCTTAATTTCTTCCTTGTCTGCTCCCTCTTTAACTAGTTTAGCCCTGTGTTCACAAATAGGGCATTTCTTTCCCACCGAAGATAGACATACAACGGAATCCTGTCCAGCACCGATGTTCCTATGTGACCGGAATGGTCTCCTGTACCAAAGGCTTTCTTCCACTGCTACCTGATTCTTTTCGTCCCTGTCCGGGTGACGTGGATCGGTCACCACGTAAGGAAGAAAGTCCAGCTTGTACTTCCCGTCGGGATCAGGAATAAATACATCAACTCCTTTAGGGATTCTTAAATAACCAAAATTTGAATTTGACTTGGAGGTCTGAATAGCATTTGATGCTACTTTACCCCGGAAACTACTTTTACTTTTCTGTGCCATTGTCTTTCGTGTTTTTGTGTGATTTTATTTGTTTTTGAAAATATCTTTCTATCTCGTCCAAAGCTCCACGGGTCATTATACGTCCTACAGCGTACAGACCTATGAGAACTCCTATTATGATTAGTACCTCTTTCATCCTGTTCTCCTTTTTAGTTTAGAAGCAACTCCAGCATTTACTTTCTCGGCATGAGCTTGTCGTTCCCATGTAATGTCACGGGGCATCTTGGGACCAGCAAAGTATTGCTGACCGTACAACTTGACTAGGTTTTCCAAGGCATCCTTCCGGGCATTGAAAGCATACACAGCGTTCATAGCCACATCAGCTTCAAACTTAGCCTCTATAAATGCTTCACTGGCTTCTTTGTACTTAGCACAAGTGGGGATGGTAGCCGATACAGCGTTGTCCGTAACTTTAGCCAGATCAAACTCATCAGGGTTCATCCTGATCTCACGATCTAGTTCACTCTTCACTAAGTCCAATCGTTCTTTAGCTTGATCTAGTTTCTTCTTAGCTTCCGAAGCATGACGGGCATACTTCAGCATTAGACGGGGTTGCTCAAGCCACTCTACGTCTAAAGCCATTTCATCTATGATTATGTCAGTTTCGTAATTCATGTCATATTATATAAAGTTAATAACTTTTCTTCAAGCCATTCAAAGTAATCATCTAAATCTGTTATTTCTTCCAGTGATACCTCTTCACCTGCCGTAGGCAATGTAGGAACATCTTCCCCTGTTTCTTGTTTATAAAGCAAATGCAAATCTGGTTTAGTCATATTATTTATTTTTAGTTACAGTATAAGCAGCTTTCACGATTTGATTAAACCCGTTGTCATACGTGGGATGTTCAAATTCTTCCATTATCAATCCACACAAGGGCATATCTTTTCCTTTCATCAATATAGCAGCAGCGTATCCAAACACCCCTCTACGAATGGATTCTGGTTCTTGATCTTTTATTCCGGTTAGTATTTCTGCTACTTTAGCCCACTTTTCATTGTTAATTAAAGCTCTACAAAGTTCTATACTTTGAACTGCTTCAGCTTCTACCCTCTTAGCCATCTCCAAGCGTTCTTCCGGGGAAACTCCCAGTACACTCTCTAAAATGTTGATAGTGTTACGGGGTAGTCCTCTACCACTTTTTATGACTTGATCATAGACTTCTTTTTCTACCATTTCCCCCTCAGCTCGTACTATTCCCCTCAATAGAGCAAACATTTGTGTTTCGTTCAGAGGAACTACCTGATGAATACTACAACGTCCCTTGATCGTAGAAATAAGCTTTTGTGGATCAGTAGTACATAAAATGAAATAGACGAATCGGGGAGTGTCCTCTAGAGTTTTTAACAAGGCATTTTGAGCATCATTGGTCATCTTGTGACATTCATCTATTACCCAAACCCTACAAGGACTTTCCAATGGTAAAAAGTCCGAGTTTTTCCGAATATCCCTCACGGTGTCTATCCCCCGGAAGTCAGCTGAATCTACTTCTACATAATCTGAACTATCTAGAGAACACCCCAATTCGCTGGCTATGATTCTAGCCAAGGTTGTCTTACCACATCCCGTTCTACCGTGTAGAAGAAATACGTGGGGACAATCCTCTCCTTTAGCAATTAAACCTTTAATGGCATTGATTACTTCTGAATTTCCCTTTATGGCTTCAAAAGTCGATGGACGGTATTTAAGATATAAACTCATATTTTTCTAATATATTATACAATTAATTTTTTTAAGCTCTTCTTTTCATTTTTGGTTTGGATTTACATTTATTTCCATGATACTTGCCATAATTACCAACATCCATAATAACATTACAATATGGACAGGTTACTTTCTTGCAATTCTTTCTTTTATCACTCATGATTAATTTAGTTTCCTTAGAATGCTTCTTACCTAACATAGGATTATCAGAAACTTTATACAAATCTAATTTTTGTTTTCTAATTTTTTCTATGGTATGAACAGAGTGATGTCTACCAAACATACCATTAGAATCCCCTGTACGATTTTTTGCAAGGGTACTTAATCTTTCAATTAGTAAAGGATTAGAAAATTGTTTTATAGCAGCTTTTCTAAGAATTTCACGATTAATTGGATTAGACATTTTTAATACAGCATATTCTCTATTTTTTTGTTTAGATTCTTCTGAACGTTTAATACCTAAACAACTACCAGCTACTTTACAAATATTAAATTTAGGGTTTAAACTATCAAGATAATGTTGTTCCCTTTCAATCAATTTTTCTTTTCTGCAATATTCTATTACAGAAAATTGCAAATCATCTATCCCATATTTATTTACGTGACGTTGTAAAAGAATAGAATGATGAATACCTTGCTTTAACCCATCCCAATGTTCTTTTTTCCTTCTATTAAGATTTACGGCACTGCCTATATACAATTTGTTATTTATCAACGATTGAATTTGATAAATACCTGAAATATTGTAGTATTTTCTTCTCATTAGAAAGTATATTTTCTTTTTTCAGACCAAGATTCATCTACCCCACATACTTCAGCATCAATTTCTAAAGGAACAATAATCCACTTCCAGGCTTTAGGGAGTGCTTTACACGTCACGTAACGAACTATCTTCATGATGTAATCTAATTCATCTGGGTGTACATCAAAGATTATTGCATCGTGTATCTGACCAATCAAACGAGTGTCCCACTCTTCTTCTCTTCTCAATCGGTCTAACTCTATAAAGCTCCACAACAGGCAATGAAAAGCAGCTCCTTGTACCGGATAGTTTATACAGTCATTCTTCCCCATCAATCCACTACAACGGAATCCTGTCAATAGGTCTATATATCCGTATTTTCGATACAATCTCCACCATGTTTCTTTCCACGCAGCATACTCAGGAAATCGTCTACGCCAAAAATCACTTTCGATACTCTTAATGTGATCTGAGAATTTTTCTAGTGAATTTATTCCTTTAGCTATTAGATGATCAGACAGGGTAAAGTTCTCCGTATCTAGATTCACTCCCTGTCCTCTGGACCATTTACCTTGTGGAAGTTTCCCCCATCCACAAGCCATACTATTAGCACCATTACCCGAGTACTCCCCGTAAGATTCCGGGAATACAAAACCATTCTTTCCGGCTGCCCGTAAAAAGGAATGAGACGGGTTAGACTTATCAAACGTATCTAGCATAAATATTTGCTTAGTCATATCAGAGTGCATGTCAGTGGATGGATCGGTAATGTACTTTAACATGTTCTCATCCTTATGATAGCACGCAGCAATACGTACTTCTAATGATCCAAAGTCTACTTCCAACAGTTGATGTCCCGGACGGGGGTATAAAGCCTGACGACAGATTTGCATTGCTTCTTCATCTCTCTTAGGAATGTTCTGGAAGTTGGGACTATCTGAACTGGAACGAAAAGTACGAACTAAATGTAAATTGAATACTGGATGAATGTATCCATCCACTTGTTCTCTAGCAAATCCTTCTAGGTAGGTGTCCCGTACTTTCTTGAGCTTACGAGCTTGTAAGAGTATTTCTATTTCAGGAATGTTCAATTGCTTGAGAGCTTCTTCATCGGTAGCACCCTGTCCAGAGGTAGTTAAATATGCTGGTTTTAACTTTTTCTTATTGTAAAGGAAACTAGCTAATTGAGCATTGGAATGGATGTTGATAGTTCCTTTCGTAGAGTGTTCCCAATGACGATAAAACGCAGTGCTTCTGAATTTATCCTCTAGGAAATTGATCTTGCGAGTTAGGTGACGTTGCTTTTGCTCTATGTATTCGGTGTCTACCCGGATTCCAGCTTGCTCCGCATTAGTTAAAGCCAATACCCCATCGTGTAGTAACCGATAAGCATCACTTGATTTAGGATTTAGCATCATAATTAAAAAGGTAAAGTTGATTCGTAAAACAATTCCATCTGCTGTTTAGCTAATCGGTACTCATGTATAGCATCCCAAGCGTTGTACGTCAATAAGGTTTTTACTCCAGCTTGTGTTTTTAAAATTTCTAATATCTGGTTCCGTGCATTAGCTCCTTCTTCCTTAGAAGTCAAGTAAGGCTGAACTTCACTTTCGTAGTCAGCCACTCCAAACAATACAAAGGTTTGAAACTTCAAGCTGGTTATTCCTGTACGGTTGTCTATAACGTGAGCAGCTAACATAGTATCCCACAACCAATTCTTCACGGGTTGTCGTAGACGTACCCGGCTCCAAGCTTCCTCAAACTTCATATTGTGTGCTACTTTACCTACTTCCTCTCTAGCCAGTAATCGTATAAACGGTTGTAGTTCTGAACGTGATTGGGGCATTAGAAAAGTATACACCAAGTCTTCGGAAACGGCTACTGCGGTGGAAACGATCTTATGACCTGGAGCATGTGGTTTTATTCCAGTAGTTTCATAGTCAATAGCTACAAAACCTTCCGTGATAGAATCCAACACGCTTAAATCCGTTATGATCTTTATGGTAGGTTGCTTTAGTACGGGAACAGGAACTTCCAACATTGAAAAGGCTTTTCGTAAATCCTGAGTCCATACGGTCATAGCTACTTCTGTTTCATCCCTCTCCACAAAACTAGGATGGAACGTAGGGACAATCCAAGTTTTAAAATCTTGATCGGGTATGGTAAATCCCCGCCATTTACTGATTCCGCTCAAGTCCCTCTTCCACCGATAACCTACTAAGCTATACAAAGCAGAAGTTCCTAACACAAGGATTAACTTAGGTTTATAATGCTGGATGTGTTGTAGGGTAGTTTTTCGGCAACTGTCTATCTCTTGATTAGTGGGAGTACGGTTCTTGTCGTTCTCGTCCGATGGACGACAGTAACAAGCATTGATGTTTATACAATCTTCAAATATATCTATCCCTAGAGATTGACAAGTACGTTGTAACAGCAATCCAGTTTTTCCTTGCCACGGTTTCCCTCTAGTATCTTCCACCTCTCCCGGAGCTTCCCCAATGATCATGATTTTCTTCTTGAAATTCCCGTAAGGTTTCATCTTAGGACTTTTGACATTCTTATAAAGTCCACAACTAACGCAAGTGTACAACTTTCCGTCAGGACGACTGATACTTTCTACCTCTTTCCGAGTGAAGAATCCTTCCATTACTTCGTATCTTTTAGCAGGGACATATATGACCATCCTTCCCCTTTGAACAATATTTTTCCTTTCCCCAGCGTTCCTTCCTGCGTTTCCTTCATGATGTCTTCCAGCAACGTAGGACTGATAGCAAAGTTTATACTATCCCCGGCATACTTGAAGTTCAACGTTTCCTCAAACCATCCGGTATCAGCCTTGGCACTAACCTTCATCTTATTGGTTTCTATGTCAATATACACGGTTTCTTTGATAGCTTTATCCCGCTTGGAAAATATCATTGCCTTAGTCAATACATCGTTGATGCTATTGGGGAACAATATCTTCACTCCCTTTACGGTCATGTGAGCAGCGGTATCAGGGAATTCATCTTCCAATAGACGACACGACAACACCGTCCCTTCTTCCGTTCCGAAGTGGATCCATCCGTTTCCTTCAGCTATCTTAGTGGGATTTATTCTCACTACATGTACGGCAGAAGATGCTTGTAATAGGAATGATTTAATAGGTAACTCCACCCCTAGATCGCAACGGGTGATACGATAACCGTCTGAAGCCTCTACAATTCCATCACTAGTAACGTGTACACATTTTAGTCGTGGTTTACTCTGTTCCCGGCTACAGCTAGGGATAGCGAATGAAACGAATTTAGCGAAGTTTTCCGGCAGCTCGACCCAATCTCCGGTTTCTTCTAGTTCCCCACTGAGAGGTAGCTTGATTTCACTTTGGAGGGTAAATCCTGCCTTGGCTCTCCCGGCTACCAGCCGAAGTTCTTTTTCAGTGACGTTCAGCTCAATGTCATCGTTCGTCACCTTGGCTAGGAAGGCATAGAGTTTTTCTGCTTCCACTGCTCCGGTGAGCTTGAGCCCCTTTATGGGATGAGACACACTGATTTCATCGTTGTACGTGACTACACGATTCTTGATAAAGGCAAAGGATGTAGCCTGTTCAATCTTGTCGTCCTTTGCTAAACCTGGTTTTACTACTTCCAGAGCTTCTTGAAGGTCTTTTCTTTTAATTTCCATTTTTACTACTTTTTAATGTATGAATAAATTCTATGTTTTTCTACGGGATTCATCTTATCCTTGAAATGTTCTAATCCTTCGTTTCCTAAAGTACCCCCATCGTTCACTAACTTACCGGAAGCAATAATTTCCGGGTCAGTATAAAACAGCCAACGAACAAACTCGTCCAGGAAGGGTTCATCTCGTTTTACAAAGCATACCCGATAGTTGATGTACTTCCAATTCTCATCCCAGGCATTGATAGCCACCAGTTCCGTTCCCTTGTATAGGAATCTTCTATTTACCGGAATATTGTCATCTAGAAAAGCAAACTTAACCAGCAACTCTCCGTCATGAACATCATGTTGTTTACCGTCTAACCACTCTGCCATCAATATACTAGCTTCTGATATAGAAGGTTCTCTCTTGGAGTATTCCCATGGTGAATTGTGTTTACCCCACTTACGGCTGTTCTTACGAAACGTTTCCCATCGTCCACCTTCCATGGTGAGAAAATTCTTAGGATCAAAAATGTAGTTGTAATCTAGGAAACTGTAATCACAACGATCTATCTCGAAAGGTTCATCTTGTAGATAAGTACTCCAAATTCGTTGCACCGGATAGTGGTCCAAGTTTACTTCCCCCATAGGGATAGGGGGAAATAAACACCAGTGACGATCTTGTAGGTATATGTAACCGTCCTTGATTAGTGTTTTTACTCGGCTGAGCGTCAAGTAGGCTTCACTCATGAAGAAATTGGGGATCACCCCAAATTCTTCAGCTCTATTCAAATATTGACTTAGGTTTGTCTTTGTCATCTTTGGGAATATTTACACATTTCTTTTTACCCGTTGAATACGTTCCATTTTTGAGGGAATCTATTAACTTTTTAGACACTCCTCCTCCTTTGCGTGACTTCCCGCCCATAGTTATTTCCTCCTAAATTTATTAGTTGATATTGGTATTTCTTTCTTTCTCAATTCCTTGATCTGTATCAGTTCATCATATAGACAGCAAGCTATTACACCAGTTATAGACCTTTTAGATTGATCTCCACTGGTAACTATAATATAATCCTCATGATCCCGTCCGGGGAAAGCAAACCGCATTACGTCCTGAAAATTAAACAATGCCCGGAAGTCGTCTGTCTTTATCGCTATCGGTCCAAAGTCATTCTTTAGTTCTTCTTTGAACAGCCCCTTGTTGGCTTTCTGTACTTCTATGATTCCCCCGGAATAGATGTTGCGTTGGATCATCCGTACACTTTCCCCCTCTTTACCGGAGAACTCAATGTGACTCAATTCCGTATCCAGCAACGACAATACGTCCTTTGACAGGTTCACCACGTCCCGTTCTTCTTCCGTGGAAGTGTACTCAGTGTAAAGTTTCTTCACTTCTTCGGGGGTCAAGTCCGTAGTTCCACAAACCTTCTTGCGGGTGTATTCCCCGGTTTCCGATTCACTGTGAAAGACAATACGTCCGTCCTTTTCTTCAAAGTGATTGCTGTCGTAGTCGTTAGCCTTGAAGGAAATAGGATATTCAAACGTACCTTCAGATTGCCTCAGTCGGAAACGCAGCAATACAGTGTGGTCATAATTGAGAATAAATATCTCATGCCCTATGGCATAGATAGTATTCTTGAGCCCACCGCTTTGATCTAGGGCTACGGCTTGGGCAAAGATTTCTTCTACTAAATTGTTTACTTTCATTAATACATGGGATTTAATTCATTATTATAATTAATAATTAATATTTCTAAACTTGTTGTTTTACGTGTTAACATTCTTTTTTCTCTTATTTCAATTATATTTAATCCTCTATTTTTACTATATTTTACCACCCAATCATTGTATAATTCACTTATAGCATACCTGCATTTTGTTTTCTCTAAGGAGTCAATTAATCTGATAAAATTAGATGAACTCCATTTATTTTTTTGATCTGAATATGTTTCAACAGTATCTATGTAAGGAGGGTCTGCATAAATAAAACAATCATTAATAGGAGCTGACTCACCAAACGCTATTTTTTTATTCAGAAATACTTCAAAATCCGTATTAAAAAACTTAACATCATTAATCATTCTATATGTTTTATCTATTACATTATAGAAATTTTCTTTTGTATTTCCTGTTCCCCCTTGAATTGTATCTTGTTTTCCAAATAATGTAAAATTACTAAGAAATAAAAAACGTAGTGCTTTTTTAATAGGGTCTATTTCTTTATTTTTACGCCAATAATTTAATAAATCAGAATGTATAGGCATTTTATAAAATAAATCTTCTAATTCTGATTTATGATTTATAACAACCATAAAAAGATTAAAAACGTCAGAATCAAGGTCATTAAATATATTATATTTTACCTTTGGTTTATTAAAAAATATACCACCAGCACCAAAAAACGGTTCAATATAAATATTATGTTCTGGAAAATAAGAAATAAGATCTTTTGAAATTAAACTTTTATTACCTATCCTTCGTAAAATCATATAACATCTTTTATTAAAGTTTCACGATAATCAGATTTGTCTAATCTCCAGACGATTCCATCTTCATCTCTTCCGGTAGGAGTCATCCCGGCAGCCCACTTGTGGGAATAAGCAAGGTTTCCTCCCAGGTTCCAAAGTTCCTTCACCTCCCGCTTGAGTTCTTCCGTTAAGAACCCCCCATGCTTGTCTACAAAGGCTTCAAAGTCCTTCCACGCAGTAGGCTTTCCTTTACGATCAGAGATAAACCGAGCAGCATATACAGTGCTTCCATAATTCCATCCCCCTCGGAACCAATCCGTAACTTCACAACAGACGGCTTGATCGTTGCTAGGGGCATTCCCCATATCAAAGGTACTGCACGAGAATCCCCGATCACGGAACAGCTGCATAAACTTACCTAGCAATAGACTTCCGAAGGGTTGGCTGTCACACCCAGCTTCAAACATACGATCATAGTCATATCCCTCGTTAATGAAGTTCTGACGTAGACCGGAGTTGTTGGCGGTGTAGGAATAAGTATCAAAGGTAATATGCCTAGCTCCGGCATCCCAAATGTCTTGCATATATTGTTCTACTTCGTCCGGTTGATCCGTGAGCAGATATAAAAATGGTTCTATGCGGGGAACTGCACGAATTCCGGCAGCTGTAAGGATTCGTACAGCTTCTAATCGTTTAGCATATGAAGGTGCTCCAGGTTCTAATTTCTTAATAACTTCTTCATTATTGGTAATCATAGTAATATGAACGGCTGCTCTAGCAGGATTATCTGCCAAAGCTCGAACATAATTATCCACTGCTACTAAATTACTCTTGGTGTTAATCATAACAGGATATTCTATGTCTTTTAAATATTGTAACATCCGTAAACTTATTCCTAACTTTTTTTCTGTATGAAGAAAATCTTCAAACCGTATTCCCATACGTAATGGAATTTCTAAGGCAAACGCTTTATTAATTCCAGATAAGTTTCTTTTATCATTCATGGACATAGCTCTATATTTAGCCATTTTGTCCATTTCTCGAATGTAGTAATCCGGGTTACAATGACGCAGTCCTAACGTTTTAGCATTATCAAAAAAAGCAGTATATAAGGATGCTTTAAATGATGTTGCAAAGCAGTAAATGCAGTTGTAAGGACAAATTGTGGAATCGTAGATGTCCACGTTGAAAGGCATAGGACAAGCAGCAGCCCGGACAGATATTTCCAGGAAGGAGTTTATTTCCTCCGTATTCAGCAATCGTTCCTGCTTACGCCATTCCCCATGACGCAGGTTGAATTGGCTGTAGTTCTTCTTTCGTCCTTTCTCACGTACTATCTCTGCCTTTCGACTGGAAGAAATAAGTTGCGTCATTCGGGGAACTATCCTACTGACAGCCTTGCGCAATTCCCAATAGTTGAGTTTTTCTATCATACATTTCCTTTTTTCATTATTTATTGTTTATTTTAATCTCAATAATAATATTTTCAGGTATTCCACAATCCATTGCTCTAGAAAAAAGCGACCAGAATGTGTCTGGTTTAATTCTTTGAATAGGCTGATTTTGTATATCATCCAACATTTTCTTTTTCTCTTGCTCCTTTACTATTAATAATTCTGGAGTAGTTTGTGTTTTTCTCTGCTCAGGTTTTTCAACAGGTTGTATATTTGAATATGTATCTTGTTGTATTTGGTGATTATTACAAAAAATTCTCATCTTATCAATTGTAGCCTGTCTTAAATGAGATAGATTAGAAATAGGGGCTTCTAATAAAGGTTCTAAAGTAGTCCAAAATAAAGTTGTTTCTTTTACTATTTTAGACTTATTGTAATTTTCTTTATCTATAAGCATTTTACAAGTTTGTCTAAACAAAACAATAAGATTATTTACATCATTACTAATTTCTTTTTCCATAGTTTCTGATTTTAATGGTGATTTTAATTTATCATATTTAATGTTATTTATTAATGTTTTTCTAGCAAAGAAAATTCTGCTTTTTATAGTGCCTAATTTGATTTTTAATCTTTCTGAAATTTCTTCATATTTGAATCCTTCAATATACATTTGAAAAGGAATCCTTATTTTTTCATCTAATTGATCAATAAAAGCTAATAATTCTTTTTCATTGTATACAGATTCTGGTGAGATAAATCCTTTCTCATGTATAAGATTTATATGGAAAAGATCAGGAGTAACATCTATAAAGGAATTAACTTTTCTTTTTCTCCTATATTCATTAATAAATGAATTTTTAAGAATAGTAAAAACCCATGCTTTAAAATTAGTTTCCTTTTGATATTTATTTTGATGAATTATTGCTTTTAAAAAAGTATCTTGTATTAAATCATTACTGTCTTCACTATTATTGGTAAGTCTTTTAGCATAACGAAATAAGTCATTTTTTAATGCTAATAATTTAGAACAAAATTCATCTTGCATACTAATGTCTATTTATGAACTATACCTTCCCTTTTTCTAGCTTCTACATACTCTATGTACCATTTTCTTTGAGCCGACAGGGATGGTTTCAATTCTGCTGGCTTAAATATTCCCCTCATGCTTTTACTATCTCTCAACTTTCCCTTTAGTTCTTCAATAGTTAAACAGGGGTGATACCACTTATGCCGCATCCATCCGGTCAATTCATAGTTAGCATCGTAAATCTGAGATACGATCTTTAAAAGATCATTAGCCACTACGGTATGAGGAAAGTCAGGTTCATTACCATAAACTCTCCATCCATCTCCGTACTTCAGCATCTTTTCGTTTATAACGTCAATGCCCGCTTGATTAATAGTTCCACTCATTTTCTTAGTTGTTTCTGATTATGTCAATGTCTTCTTCATCCAACGTTAATTCGTTAGCTTCAATGTTTTGTTTCAGGTGATCCATGTTGTTAGTCACCGGAATAGGAATCACTCCATTGGTAGAAAGTAAGTATGATAAAGCTACTTGGGTGGAAGTAGCTGAGTACTTTTTAGCCACCTTTCTTACCACCGGGGTATCTACGACGTTAGCCACCTGTCCCAACGGACTATAAGTCACGATGTAAATTCCCTGAGCCTGACAATACGGAACGAATATGTTTTCCACTCGCTTGTTCATTACGTTGTACGGCATCTGAACAAAACTGATGGAATCTCCTGTAGAGTCAGACAATAGATTCTGACTCATTTCGATCATATCTATGGAACAGTTAGACAACCCGATTGATTTGATTTTGCCAGCTTGTCTCATCCCAGCTATATCTTTTATCGCATCCGGGTAGTTGATGTGAGGAAAGTGTGTTTGAAAGTGGGGATTTACAGTTAATTTCCCTACACTTCGGTTTACGGAGTTTACGATAGCCGTTGGACTCATATGATCCCTCCGAACTTTACTCATAATTTCCACTCCGGGATTGCCATTAATTACTTTCCCCAGTTCCGTTTCCACTCTTCCATACCCGTACCCTTCAGCAGTATCTATCAACATACCTTGATCTATAACGTACTCTATCAACTTGTGATCGTACTTCCATCCGAACGTACCATATCCCACTCGGCATCGGGGCAGGGTTCTTTTCTTAGTTTGCAGCGGTGGGTACTCTTTCAATGCTTGTACCCGATCTATGGCATACTTTATCATATTACTTCTGTGCTGAGATAAAGCATCCTTCAATGCTGTATAACGTATGTTTAACCCCCACATTGACCCACACAATGTATCTAAAGTTAAAGCATCCCCCGGAATGAAATATGTTGTTCTTTCCATTCGGTGTAAATCATCTAAAACGTTATCCCAGTCTAGTTTCATTAGAATAAAGATTTTTCATAGCCACGGTTTACTACTAAGTCAACTGATGGAGGAACAAATTTAATGTCCCCCCTTCTCCGGGATTCTAACAGTATAGTGGCGGCATTGGTAAACTTACTCACTACAGTAATCCTTTTATTCAAGAACTCTTTCATAGCTTCATCTAACAAATAGTAATATTCTTCATCCGTTTTTATTCCGTAATGTTTCATATTACCAAACTTAAATCCAAAGCATGCACCGTCAGCAATTATAAAGTATTTATCCGTAGCTTCACACCACTTAATCAGTACGTCTTTCCATTGATCTAAGATACGCAACGTAAAGTGATCAAAGTCTAGTAAGGATAAATCACATTGCTTGGGGGTCCACTCGTGAATGTCGTGAGTAGTAATTTTATCATCAGGAAAGTTCCTTTGTAAAACAGACACACACGTTGTATCCTGTTCATTTAGATGCAATGTACAATCTTCCCAACGATTACGAAAAACAGCACCCCAAAAGCCTGATCTTGCTATTCCGTCCACAATGTTTAACTTAGTAGTGTCCCGAATAACCTTACAAACAGCATCCAACGTTCTACAAGTTTCAGCTACATCCCGCCATCCTACTATTTGATTGGGGGTACCTTTACGTTCTTCTGATTCGGCATCAGTTATTTCCAGTGTTTGAGTACCTACAGTGTAAATCATAATTCTGCGTCTTTAAATGTATAAAAATCTTGATCGTCTTTACTATGAAGTATTGAGTGAGCCATTTCTTCGTCCTTTTTATTCCCTATCCCTTCCCATGTCCCTTCAAGTATTGTTTCTTTCTTTTTCCCAGACAAAACTAAGTTTCTCCAATTATGAGTATTGAAAGTAAAAGCACCTTTCACTTCTATCCCACAACAAGTATTGACTGGACAATGCCAATCCCGTCGTACATTTACAAAGTCTGGGCAACCCAGTGTAATACCTTCTTCCAAAGCTATATCACAAAGTTTACGCTGATGTGCACGCCAATGAACGTCTTGATTTAAAGTCCATATTTTCTCTATGTCTAGACCTACAGCGTATAATCGTTTTATGGTGTATTCGTTGATGTGTAGGTTGTATATGTTGTAGGATTTAATGTTGTAATCCTTTAATAGTTTCAATGTATCCCTAAATTGAGCAAACGTATGATATCCGGGAATGAATGGTTCACCCCGTACTCCAACCCTTACTCCTTGCTTTTGAAGCTTTTGTGTTATTCTTAACCGTTCGCTGGGAATGGTTGTTCTTTTTCTTTCCAACAGTTCCCAATCTTGATCCCCTCCAGGAGTTAGTTCCGTCAATACGTAAGCGATGTGCTTGTTCTTTACGAGCAGGTCTATGTCTGGGATCATATTACTTTGATACCTGCTACAAATTATAAATTCCCAATTTAATTCCGATAGTATTTTAATCAATCCTTGTGTTACCCTTAGTTTTGTTTCAATAGGTTGATATGGATCAGCCTTACGCCCCAAAAAGAATGCTTTCTTTTTTACTAATGCCTGTGAGACGGGATTAGTCGATGATGTCTTGGTTTTTGTTAAAGTGTTATATACGTGATCTGGATTAGTAGCCCTTTGTTCCTCCCCCCATATTTGATTTAATCTCCTACCCATACAATGCAGGCAATCGGCTTCACAATTCCAATACGATTCTAATGCTAGTGGAAGGGGACAAGTTAAATGATTCTGCCTTATGGTAATAGGGTTCTTATATTCTTTCATAGAGCAACGGTATTAGGTGTATTAAATGAACATATGCAGAGGTTTATAATTCCCCTGCATATGTTTTGCATAACAGTTCCTGGATAGGATTAAGCGTTGGAAAGGTTTCCTTTTTTGTCCTGAGCTACAACACTCCATTCAATTGCAGCTGAGAGCAGAACCTTAATGATGTTCTTACTCTGCTTAACATTTGTTTTCCCTCCGGCTTTCATAAAGTTCTTGTCGGCAAGTGTTGCTAAAGCATCTATGGACTGTGATCCTTTGATAGACTGCATTACTTTAGCTACTTCGATCATACGGGTAGTTCCCAGAGTTTCTTTGGTGGAAGCAAACGGTGTTGCTTTCTTTCCTTCACCTTTTTTCACAGGTTTGGTTTCTTCCTCTTCTTCTGGTGCTTCGTCTTCCTCTTCTGCGGGAGCTGCTTTCTTAACCACTTTCTTGACGGGTTTCACTTCTTCTTCCTCTTCCTCTTCTTCGGGTTCTTCCACTGGGGCTGCTTTTTTGGTGATTCCTTTTTTCACGGGTTTTACTTCTTCCTCTTCTTCAGCCGGGAAAAGATCAGGATTGATTTCGTTGATAACCTCAAGAGTTTCTTCCGTAAACTTGTCAGCGGAGTCACCTTCTTTAGGATTAATTAATCCCACTGCTTCTTCAACCTCTTTGGTAAGAATGGAAAGTTTTGCTTTTGCATTGATTGCTGGTTCAAGACCGAGAACCTCACTCAGCTCAGTAGCTGCTGCACGTAGTGCTTTTTCTGTTGCCATGTTCGTAATTTAATTTAATTGTTAGTAAATAAAAAATGAATTTGTGAGTATTTATTCTTTGATATATTATACAAATCCCGTTTTAAATGCTTTTTATCTTGACGTAGCATCTGTTTTTTCCCACCGTGTATCACCATCGTCTTGATAGTAACGAATACCAAAAGTCTGAAACGTCTTTCCTCCTGATCGCTGTTTGTCTTTGTTGATGACAAACCATGCTTCCCCGTCATCTGGGTTTTTATCTTCGTGGTTAGTTAATCGAAAAATGTTATGCGCCATTGCTCCCATAGCTGATGCTCCCCGTAACCCCCGCTTGCTGTCCTTACCGGAGTGGTGTAAGAGAATACAAGCTATGTCTAATGCCCGTAAATCCCTCAGGAAAGGGTTTACTTTATTGTTCCATTCACTGTTGCTATTTTCATCTTCTAATCCGAACAGCGTACTAGCACTGTCCAACACCACAAGCTTGTACTCCGGGTGATCCGATAGCCATCGTAATATCTTTTGCTGATTCACACGCATGGATAAATAAAAACTGTCTTCCGTTTCTAGTTGATACTCCGGGACGGAAAGAATCTTCATCTGTATGCGTTGTTTCCCTAACCATTCAAACCCCTTGATTCTTTCTTCCATCTCCACTTCCCCTAATTCCCCATCAATGTATAAACACCCCGTGGGATGATTAACGTACCATTTTCCTATGTATGCATCCTGATGTTCGGCTTCCTTCATTCTCAATCCCAGCAAGTATGCAATAGAGATAGACAACAGGGATTTCCCCGAACCAAACTGTCCATATATGATGGTTAATTGACTACTACGCAACCAGGGACTCATCAACAACAGTGGACGTTTACGTTCCCGTTGACGTATCTCGGTAACGGTTCGTATGAACGTGTCCATCCGCTCATTCACTGCCCCTAGAGGCTTGAACGAGTGAATTAACTTTTCTGCTTCTTCTAGTTGATTGGATGACAATAGGGCTTCAACAGATTCTGTATAAACTTTTATATGACGGCTGCTAAGGTATTTACAAGCTTCATCGACATGGAACGTAACGTCAAAGGAATCCCCCGATGCATATTCATCACTCAACGCTGGGAATATTTCTTGCTCTATTTCCTCCGCCACGTCCTTGGGGAACTTTCGGTCTTGAATCTTGGAATAGAAAATGGTTTCTATTTCCCGCCCCGGAGCTTTATCGTACTTCAAGAAATATTCCCACGCCCAGCCGGCAATCTTACGAGCAGTGGAAGATTCTAATAGTTGATCGTTCCAAACGTCCTTGATCCTATTACAAAAGTCAGTGGACGTGATGATCCCGATGATAATTTTTCTTTCAATCATGGTATATATATTGCTCCTGATCTACAATGATGATAATATCCATCCTCTTGTAACACATACTTAATCCCATCATCATGAATAAATTTAGGTTTAAATTTTGTGTTCTTTTCCCGTTCCCCTTTTTCCCATGTACGAACGGCAGCTTGCCAGTCCTTCATCCGGTTCTTACCGATCATCCATCCCTTGCTGGTGTAAAAGTCTATGAAGGCTTGAGCATCTATGCCGTTATTTCTTTGGGAGCAATAGGTTTGGACTAGTTCTTTTGATGGAGGAATAACAAAATTTTCCCTAAGTATTTTTCTTTTATTAGGTTTTAAAGCATTTATACCGGATTTTACCTGTGGAGGTAAAACACCGACACTGGTGAACGTAAAATTAAGCTTCACGTAATGTCCTATCAATCTTCCATTTGTATCTCGTTGTGTTATGTCTTCAATTAGTCCATAATTGATTAATGTCTTTCTTACGGCATGAACCTTGTCTTCCCCCCATCCTATTCCCTTTGCTACATAAGACACGGTTGCTTTAGGTTGATTAGTTCCTTGCCATTTAGCAGTGTAATAATAGAAAGCATATAAAGCAATTAGGTTAGCAAAATTACCACTTTTTAAAAATAAGTCTATCAATGATTTTGATAGAAATATAGGTTCTTCCTCTACATTGTATATCAATGTAGACACTTCATTAGGATTTACTCTTCTTCTTATCATAACGCATCGTGTTTTAGAAACAAAAAGGTTTGGGAATCCTGTTACAGGGCAGGTAACATTCATCCCAAACCGTCCTCAAAAAAAACCAAGAAATATAATGAAAGAAAAATTGAAAATATACTCTCTCCATGCTGCCCTCCATGTAATTTTCCCAATCGGGAAGGTAAAGATATAAAAAACTTTTCGATATATTATACGAAAAATAAAATAAATTTTTATCACTTTAATTATCAGGTATTTATAACACGTTTAACTTTCTTTAAATACTTATATGTTTTTGGACCGCCCCCGTTCCATTTCCTGATTAGTAAGTCCTGTTTATATGGACCAAATTTGGAAGCATAATACATAAAAATTTCTCTGGATATAACAGGTCTATACAAATCCTGAACTGTATATTTCTTTCCAGTTCTCTGATTATAATCTCTCAATCTGATCAATCCTATTTGAGATATTCCATGAGAGCCTCCATGAGGGTCTTTAGAATTGTAAGCTAGAGAATCCATTTCAGATTCTACCATACAAATTCCATAGTAAATACCTTCAAACGGGTTTATCCCTTCTGAACGGAAAACACATAAAGCACCACTTGTAGGTGCTTTAACCGCTGGCTCGTGAAACAATCCGGTATAAAGTAATATTAGTAATACTAACATCATCTTTTTCATCGCTTTTCTTTTTCGTTTATACTAATAAAATCTTTGAATTTTTCCTTAAATATATTTTCTAGTTCTTCAATTTGAGTTAAGTCATTTACATTTCCACAGTCAAACTTTTTGATCTCATGGAACATCTCACAGATACTCAGGTAGTATATCTTTTCCGGGATAGCATGACGTACAGTAAAGTCTAAGTGATTTACTTTACTACGGTACATTTTGTATTCAGCAGCATACCATGTTCCAATGTAATATCCAAGTACAAATAAAGCACAGGATATTAATACACCAATAATTAATAATTTCCACCACATAATTTTAAAGTTTAGTATTAGGTAAAACACAATTAGGTACTCGGTAATGGACTTTACCAAACCTGTCCTGAAACATAACTTGCCTGTATCCGGCAGTATAAAATTTCTCACAATTACAACGACTACATTTCATATGCTTGAGCAATTGGGTAGGAACTACATACTCCCAACTATGATGTATGGTTCTTTTCATATCACCAAAAATAATTATATTTAGCACATGCGTTTGGTTTACCTATCATCGTACTTATAATCACCCCTTCTTTCTTTACATGGATGGAACCCAACATTGAAATAGGTACAAGGTATTCCTTTCTTTCATTGGTAGAAACCTTATAAGAATCTACACCAATAGTTAAGTCAACAATATATCCTCTTTGATTTTCAAATATTAGAGTAAAATATTGTTCACACTCACAAGGCTTCAATACTTCCTTTTCACAAGACAATAGGAAGAATGCCAGTAATGTAATAAATAATTTTTTCATAAGCATTCAGATAATTCTTTTAACCAAGCAGGGTCTTTCATATTCTTATGTAGTAACTCTAAATTGTAAATAAGTCCTTCATAAGTCCTTCCTGTAACCAGTTGTGATTCAGGATTAGGAATGTTAGCATAGAGTTCAAGAGCTTCCCATGCATTATCACGAAATATTTCCGCTGCTACTTTTATGGAAGGTATTTCAGGATCAAATTTACAAAGGTATAACACACCTCTAGTTCTTTCGGGGATTTCTGTTCCCAAGATTGACTTCATAGTTTCATGGTATTTGTAGTTATATGGAATACAGGTTAAAGCTAACAAACAATAATTGTTATGTTTACAGGTTTTACATTCTTTCATCATCTCAATCTTTTATATTTGGTAATTACTTCTTTCGTCAGGTATTCTCGACATATGTCTGCTGATTTCTTCAACGAAGAAATCCTAGCAGCATAAGCATCAGCAGCATCAGCAGCATCAGCAGCATCAGCAGCAGCAGCATAAGCAGCAGCAGCATAAGCAGCAGCAGCAGCAGCAACATAAGCAGCAGCATAAGCAGCAGCAGCAGCATCATTCAGTTCTTCTCTCGTTATTTTTCCATTTACGTAATCAAAACAAGCCTGTAGAGCATCTTTACTCCTTTGATCCGTCATAAGATGTTCTACCTGTTTAGCACACATAGCTTTAGCCATAGTCAGTTTCTTGTCGTCTACGTTTAACTTCTTAGCCAACCACAGCATCCAGTCTCCACGTTCACAATTTTGCCAAGCACTAACGATTGTTTTCTGAGTCTGTACATATTCTCTTGCTTCATGGCAAGCATTTAGTTTTTCAAGTTTGTTAGTTTTCATTTGATTAATGATTTTATATAAGTAAATAATATAGAACGAACATAAGAAGTTTGAACATCTCGTAGATGAGCAACTTGTTCTAAAGCAAGTTCCACATTGTGTCCATTATTCTTATAAGCAGACTGAAAATCCTTCTTTAAAAAATGATACGCTGCTTGACGATCATTACAAAGAATTATTCTTTTCATAATGTAATTAATCTAAATCCCAGTTAGGATCAAAACAATTTATATCAAATCCACAATGGTTACACTCTGTCCCATTCCATTCCGTTTTGCAATTAGGGCAGAGTTTCTTCTTTTCCTTATGATTATAAATAGACCAGTTATCATCCGTGTGAAACGCTTTTCTTCTCCTATCATAGATAAGAAAATCTCCAATGTATCCAAATCTACCATAAGCAAAGTATAAGTAATCACCTTTAAAATACATATACTTTTCTTTTTTGGTAAATAAAGAATGTGTTACTTTTTTGCCTTTTCTCAAAGGAACTCCAATTTCTGAAAGTTTCATTTCACTAATTGTTTAACTAAATAATTTGCATCTTCTTGGGACATACTTCCGGGGTCACCTTCTATGTCTACTCGAAAGGCATCTACACCCCGAAACTTTAGTTCAGCCACAGCTTTATCCGCTTGAATTCTTGCTTGTGGGTCGTCATCAAAACATACGGCAACTCGTTTAAAGTAATTAGCAACCCTACGTAATTGTGTAGGAGTGAATTTAATTCCCGATACTGCAAAGGAGTTAATTCCCAATCGCCAGACATCAGTTGGTCCTTCCACCAGAATACCTTTAGCCACCCATAATTCTTGTTTTCCATATAGAATAGATTTATGAGGAATTAATTCCCTGTCTGATGGACAGGCTTGATACTTATTGTAGGCTTTCCCGGTTATATCCCGACTATCGAATGACACCTGATCACCATTCCATATGAACGGTATTATGATGCGGTGACGATAATTTAGGTTGTCTAACATACTCACCGGACCAGTTCCCACAACGTTCCACGTTCGTTCTATTTCGTCCGGGTCAAATCCACGTCCTTCCAGGTATTTACGGTGATTGCTAGCTAGAGGCATAGTATGAGATGGGAACTGATGTTGCTTCCTGTCAGTTTTAGCTACTGATGTTTTGTAACTAGGCACGAACAATCCATACTTACGAATCAGAGGCTTGACTTGTGGTTCTGGTAGTTTTAACAACCGTGCTACAGTAGCCGTAATGGGGTGCCATCCGCAACGCCAACAAACATAGAACGAACCGTTAATGTTAAACCCTAGATGATACCCCACATTACCTGTACACCAAGGACACTCCGTGTTGACCCACCCCTCACGGGTATGTTTATGCCCTTCCGTTCGGAAGTCCACGCTGTAGTCCTGATATAAACGTATGATATCCATTAGCTGATCGTTATCGGTTTACGAAACATCTTCCATACCTGCCACCACTTACGTTCATTAGCCTTACGGATAGCATTTTGTAGTTTACATATTAAGCAAGAAAGCTCTGTATTCTTTTCAGCCAGCATTAAATTATGCCTAATGGTTTTATTGTACAAAGCATTTTTACGTTCTTGCTCCAGCTGATTTCTTTGCTTTCTTTTTTTCATTACCCTCTGGATTGTTCATGATAAATAACTTTTCCACTCGGTGTGTATTGAGCCTTGAGTAGCCTTGAAGATTTTCCACGTTTGTTTTTCCGATTACTCCGGTTGTTATGCGTGGGATGTCCTATGCGATGAGAATAAATACGTCTTACAATATCATCCGCATCCTTTTTAGCGTTGTCTATCCGCTCAGAGATTGTGGGAGGAACAATGGTTTGTTTGGCTGGGAAAAAGAATCTCCATAATGCGATAAAAAATCTGATAATTGTTTTCATTTGATTAATGGTTTTAGTTTATTATACAATTTCTATTTTATACAACATGATCTCTTTAAATCGGATAGCCCAGATGAAATCCTTTCATTGGACCATCCCTTGCGTCGAAATATAATGTTGATTAACAACTCTACATCTTCCGGGGTAAGACAGACAAACTCCATTGAATTACGTAAAATGTAGTCTGCTATCTCCTGCGCTTCAGTAGTCAACCCTTCCCAAAACGGAGTGGGATCACGAGATGGTTGGAACACGAGGTCTGTATCATCTATGAAAATGGTTTGGTGTTTTTGTTCCCTCTCCAAGTATGTCTTCAGGTAGTTGGATATGACGTTCCACATATAAGTGGTGAGTTTAGTTCCTTTGGATGGATCATAACTGTCTAGTGCTTCCACGTAACAAGCCGATGCTTCTGAGAACAATTCATCCCAATCCAATCCTGAAGTATGATGAAACGACCAGGCAATTTTACGAATTAAGTTTATGTGCTGCATAATCTAATATATTTTGGTACCATTGCCATTCAAATCTCCAAGCAAACTTATTCTTTGGAACTTCATCCAACGGACAATAGAAACTTCCACAAAAGAATCTTTTGCCCGCTACACATTCCCTGCAATGATATCCACTGGGACCGTCAAACGGTACTGTCTTGAATTGTATTCTCCAAAGGGGGTTTACTAACCATCTAAGTAAAAACATTTTAATTCTTTTCATTTTCGCTTGGTATTTGGGTTTCTTTTTCTCTTTCCTTAGCATAGTACAATAGTTTCTCAAAGAACAAACGATCACTGGAACCAGTGTAAGCTAACAAGGTTTTTTCGTCCTGTTGCTGCCAATAGCTTCTGGGTTGAGTATTGTTATACCCCATGATGTTTTGAATCATTAAAACTCTTACATCCTTCACTGTGTAATCCTTTGATAAGGGTTTCATAGTGTTTACACTTCTGTCTACAATTTGCTTTTCCATTTTTACGATTTATTTTGTTCTGAAACTAATTTATCTATTAATAACCCTAACAAGGAATCATCCTCTGATTCCCTTCCGTCCAATACAGCATCGGACACTCTTTGCTTCCTGTCTATAATGTCTACTAAGTGCCGCATGATGGTATGAGCTGCAAATAAGTAATATACCATGACGCTGTTCTTTTGTCCTATGCGGTGTAGACGATCTATGGCTTGTCGCAACGTACCCGGAGTCCATGGAAGTTCTAAGAACACAACCTTTGAAGCCGCAGTGAGGGTAATCCCCACACCAGCAGCTTGAATGTTCCCAATGAACAGTTTGATCTGATCATTTGTTTGAAATCTATCTACTGCTTTTTGTCTGTCTAATGTACTAGTGGAACCATCCAGTCGTACACACACGTCATCAAATTCTTTTTGCAACGCATCTAGGACAAACTTATGAACAGCAAATACAACCAATTTCTCTCCCGTCTCTAGGAAGTCCCGAATCCATTCCACGGATTGTTTCAAAGCACCTTTTACAGCTAATTGCTTTAGGGATTCCACCTGTACCAGCATCTCTGCTTTCCTAGCTTTCTCAGCAGCTTGTACCCCCTTCACCACAGATATGTAATGCAAGAAGTTTTTACTGGCTTCACGATATTCTCTTTCATTATCCAATTCTAGAGGAATGAATGAGTACACCTTGTCGGGAAGGTCTTTCAGTACATCCTTTTTCAATCTACGAATCATAACTGTATTGACCAGTATCTTATGCAATTCTTCTGTATTGCTACTTCCACTCAAATCCCATCCGAATCGGGTATGCCGAGCATTACAATAACGCTGAACATATTGCCAATAACCAGGAAAGATGTTGGGATCAATAATGTTTACTGCATTGAAGAACTCTACAGGACGGTTTATCATAGGAGTACCACTCAAGGCTATCACGTGGGGAACTCCTTTGACTAACTTTTGAACAGCCTTGGTTCGTTTGGTTTTGAGTGTCTTGTAGTAGTGACACTCATCTGTAATGATTACCTTTGGGTTCCTTTCCCTTAATACTGAACACCAATCCCACAATACGTCATAGTTAATTATGAGAATGTCTCCGGTGGTACGCCATGGCTTGGTTCCGCTGAGTATTTCAATGTTTGGATTAGTGATCCATGCTCGTGCTTCTCGTTCCCAGTTGAGTTTAAGGGATGCCGGAACAACAATAATTACCGGAATGTAATCAGGATGCATTTGTAACCAGGCCAAGGCTTGAACTGTTTTACCTAATCCCATTTCATCCCCCAGCAGTACTCTTCCATTTCTGGTTTCTATACCATGTACGCCAAGGCTTTGATATGAAAACAGAGTTCCTTTCAAACCCACAATGGACTTTTGTATGGATGCTGCACGTTTGGTTTCTGCTGTGATTAAAAAGTTCTGCAGTTCAAAGTCTAGTTCAAACCCCCAATTAATAAGTTTCTTCAATGTATGATCATAAATAGGAGCAGACCATACGTGATCATCGGCATGGTACTTTCTTCCGATTATTGTACGCACATTCTCCAGCATTGCTAAGTCATAGGGAAAGGATATTTTGATTACCCTTTCCCCTGCTGCATTGAATGCTAGAGATGCTGTACATTTTTTACAGGCATAGTCCATATTAATTTTTAATAGTTGATTTTTTGAATAACTCCCCAGCAATTTCCTGCAGGTCCATCCTGCGTGAATCACTTATGCTTTCTTCATTAGCATAAGCAGTGATGCCCTGAGTAAGTTTCCACAAAGTGGATTCCCCTTGTATACCACGACTGGCTTCATTTCGCATAAGGAGTTGTCCAATAGCTTCCTCTTCACCCTTCAGTAGTTTACCCATCCCACGCAAACCGGACAGTACATTGACTGGATCCACCGTATCAGTGGCTGAAGCTTCTATCTGAAGCATTTTATCCTTTATAACTGAAGTACTATACAGGTGCTTGGTGATGTCCCGTATGGCAGATGCTGTTGCCTCTGAATCCAATCGGTATGTTTCCCTTGAGAGGATACCCTGGCTGTCATTCATGCGGCTACCCAAATGTTTTTCTTTTACTACTGACTCCGTGACTAGTCCATTCAAGCATACTCCCTGCATTATAAATGAACGGGCAGCCAGCAATCCAGCACCCACGTCTGACGTCGTGATACGCATTCCGAAAGCTACAAACACGTCACCGTTCAGCGGTGTTGCTATCCTGATGGGTGTAGGCAATAAGCTTTCCATCATCAGTCGGGTGTCATCCATATATCCATCGGACAGTTCTGCGTTTTGAGCAAACACTTCTTCAATGTGGGTAGCAAAGATCATTTCGCTGTCCAATATCCGGTATGAATCCGATAACACCCCACGCACTTCTTTTCCAATAGCACGTACCAGCACTTTGTTCCTTTCCTGATATCCATTGTGAGAGTTCAGAATTTCATACCCCAGTGTTTTCTTCCAATCTTCACCAGAAGTAAGCAGAGCAATCAGGTAGGCTGTTGGGATTGAAAGCTTTTCAGCTACCTGACGAGTTGCCCAGTCATTGAATGTAAATTGTTCCCTTCCTTTGGGCATGTTGAAGGTTGCTCCAAGTCTGTTTGACCTTTCATCCGGTATGAAGTTAATCATCGGTTCAGCTCCCTTCTTTTTTACTCCCACCTCAAAGAGGAAGTCACGTTGCATTTTACCTTCCTCCATCAACCGAGTGGTGGCAGATTGGACGTTGTTCATTCCTTTACTAAGTTTCTGTTGGATTCGTTGAGCAACAAGCTCATTCAATCCATCCTGTTTTGATGTTCTTCTTTCCATTGTCATACGGTTTTGATTAAACAATTAACGGCACTAAGATAAAAAATATTTTCGACATTTCCTAATTTTTACGGTAACGTGCTACAGGCTGTAGTTTGCCACTCCTTATTTTATCCATAAAAATGGCATGATGCATTTTTTCATTAACATCATCCACCTGCACCTGACGAACTCTTTTGCGTTTCTTTTTCAATATCCGCAGTTTGAATTCATTGTTGATTCTTTTTACTTGTCTGCCACGCATTCCTTCTGGTAATACAATAGCTCCCTGTTCCACTCGGAGATGAACTAGCATATCCTGTGGTGTTATTTCTTCTTGAACCACCACTTCCTCATCTATACATTCCACCTCCAGCAATTTGTTTTCAGGTTTGCTATCTTCCAACAAAACGTTGCGAGCAATTCTGTAATGCTCTGTTTTACCTTCTTTCACACCTACATTCAGGTTGAAATAAATATGATCAGCATCGTGTGATTCAATAGATGCATTAGAGTATCCACCGTTGATTTTTTTTAGTCCACGATCATTGTACTCTTTGTATTCAAATAGTCTCATTACTGTCTTTATGAGACTTAATTCCACTGCTGATAATGATTTGTTTTCCATCGTTGTATTTATTAGTTTATTTCTGAATGTGCATAACGTCTCTTCACTGTTTGTGCCGTCTCTTTGCCAAAGATTCGGATGACTATGTTTATGGCATCCTCATCATCACAGGTGATACTGCATTCATGGTTGTTCCATTCATATTGGTACACTTCCTGCGGATCACATTTTTCAGCTATTTCTTTATCAATAGCATCATAGTCATCAAACAGTTTCCGAATGCCCTCACGGGTGCCATACAATCCATGACCACCGTCATATATCTTTTTGTCTTCAATGCCCATGCGTTTTTTACCTTCAGCAAATTGCTCATTGGAGAATGCAAAGAAGCATTCCCACAGCACAGGCTGTTTGTCCTTAATGGTTGCGTAACTTTCCATAGCTTAAATTTTATATGCGTTTATAAGGTCTGTTAATAATCCGTGAAATTCATCAATAGTATTTCCAGCAATACAACACATGAATTGTCCGTTGACAATTACTTTCGTGTCCATAGTTTGCCCGTCAAATACATCTGAGATGTACTCCACCTCAGAGTATTCAATGCGCCTGATTGAGTGTCTCTTGCGTTTCATTTCTGAACATATGTAAATTCAACAACGCTGAACGGTGAAGCAATACCAGCATGCCGGACAAGCTTGGTCTTATATCCTTGCATACGCATCTGTCTTTGAAATTTCTGTGCATCCGATATGAAATCAAATTTTCTCCATTCAGTGAAGGACACCAGCCACAGATCATCCTGAGTGAGATAGCTGCAATTTCTCAATCCATTCTTTACAGGCACATTGACCCTCATCGGGTCACGTTTCCATGTCTTCACCTGTCCATTTATTCTCCAACGCTGAGCAGTACCATCAGTATTGCAATTCTGGGTATGGTACAAAATCTGTCCGTGCTTCAAAGCTTTTGCTTGTTCCAATGTAAGTGTTTTCATAATTCAGTAGGTTTAAAGTGAAATGGTCCAACGTATATGTAAGTGAACATGTGCCATGGTATTTGTTTCTTTATAAACCTAGCAATCTGCTGACATTTTTCTTTTGAGATAGGAAAGTAAGTATGACAGCAAACGATGCATGTACCGGATGATTCACCATAGGCATCCAACCATAGTGATTCATTAGCGAACAATTTATATCTGGCTATCAGAATATTGTTCAATGTTTGAAAAGATACTGATGGATTCATATTAACTGAAGTTTGGGATTAATAATTGTTGTATGTCATAGTCCATCTCTTTTAGATATGCGGG
>ERZ869925.495-NODE-495-length-28790-cov-3.946616_pt1 | contig 28790 bp, 50 predicted proteins | sample MGYA00579311_ERZ869925 | MGnify/ENA primary metagenome ERZ869925 (study PRJEB32216, sample SAMN09231817) | wastewater metagenome | place: USA: Maryland | collected 2016-07-30 | study: EMG produced TPA metagenomics assembly of the PRJNA472060 data set (Reclaimed...
AATGATGGTCGTGATGCCAACCGGACCGGCGGCCTTGAGCATCGCCGTTTCCAGCGGCTCGCCCTCTTTGATCTCAAAGGACGGGTCAATCCGACACTCAACCAGGTCAGCGATGTAGTCCCGGCCCTGATACGAAATCGAGCCGCCGTTACTGCCGATTTCGGACGAGTCGATTCGACCGACGAGCTGCGGGCGCCCGTCAAGTTCAAGCCGAACCGGTTGCAATTCAAGCCCGAACTCAGGCGTTTCCGAGTAGGTCTCGAAACTAAAACCGTCAGTCGAGACAAGGTAGTCGCTGTCAATCTCCCATCGCGTAATGCCGCGCACCTCGCGCCCGAGAGCTTCTAGGTAGACCGTGAGCTTGGCAGGTTCGGCGAGCGCCATTAGTTATTCTTCTTCGAAGGGACGATGATGACAGTCCCGGCGCGAATGATGGGAGAGCGAACAATTCCCGGGTTCGCTTTCGCCAGGTCAGAGACGGAAACGCCCAGCTCAGCGGCAAGGCTTGCAACGCTTCGCGGTGTGGCGTTCACGACCGTTCGAACGGCGTTTACCGCCGAGTATTGCTTGCGTAGTTGGTTCGACGAGTCGCGGGACTTGCGAGACTCGCGGCGAAGAATCCAGGACTCGGGAGTCGCGAGTGTGTTCGCAGTGTCCTCAAGTTTCTGCATTCGGTAAATCTGATTATCGATGTTCGCGTTGATGCGCTGACCGAAGCCAATAATCTGCTGACCGAATCCGTTGATTGCACTGAGAAGGTCGGTTCCTCCGGGGCTTCCGGGGTCCGCTTCTGGCACGATGACCGCGGCGATATTGGCCGGCGTGTTCGTCGACTGCTCAACAATGACGGCGGCGAACTCGGCATCTCGTCCGTCGGAAACCACGGCGTTAATCGTCGGGATCGTCGGGTTGAAGTCCTCGCCCTCTTCCGGGGCGTGCCGGAACTCGACTCGGATGTCAGTCCCGTCTCGCCGCTGAATGTCCGTCTCGTCATTGTAGGACGTCGGGACGCATCGAAACTCCCCGTAGATAGGATCTATGAGCGTATCGGGCCGCTTGTTCTTGCAGTCAGCTAGCAGTCGGCGAAGTCCGTTGATGAACATCGCCGAGTAGGGCCCGCGAAAGAGGCCCTCGCGCATCGGGATCGTGTAAGTAAACGTGAAGTTGTGCGCGCCCGTCATCTCAATCAAGTCTTGATTGCGACGCTCTAGCTTGTGCTGCACTTCCTCATGAGCAAACGAGACATTGCGCGACGTGACCGGGTAGTCGACGCCGCGCCAATTCAGCGGAGGGAGGCTCTTAAAAACATCGGTACTCATGGCGCGACTGGTGCCCCCGTCGGCGCGTTGCCTCGGTTTGGTGCCTGGATTGACTCGGTAGCCTTTTGGCCAAACTTGACGGCGAGGGCGAGCAATTCGGCTTCCATTTGGGCCGAAGTCTTGATGCGCTCATCGCTGGCAGATGCGCCGACCGCTTGGGATAGGTTCTTCGCGCTGTCCTCGGAAGCCATGCCGCCGATAGCGCCGAGTGCGCCACCGAGCCCAGGGATCGCGACGCCCACCTTGGCAACCGCGCCCATGGTACCAAACAGGCCTTGCAGCGTGGATTCGACCACGCCGGGAGCTTGTTCCTTCGCGGCGTCCGCGCGAAGTTGTGCGAGTGCCGCCATGGCCTTAGACGGGTCTTTCCGTGCCTCGTTCAGGAGTTTCCCCTCCTTCTCGGAAGCGGCCTGCTCAGCGTGAAAGTTAGTGACTCCGGAAGCGTAGATGGTCAGCGCCGTCATCGCCCCGAGAGTCACTCCGAGGCCGGCGGCGCCGAGCGCGGGACTTGGGCCGGCTCCCGCGACCGAGGAGGAGATCGCTTTTTTCAGTACGTCGCCGATCTTAGCGGCCGCCACGTCTGCTGTGACCTTGGCGGCAATGAGCGCGCCGATAGTCGTGAGCGGACTGTTAACAAGCGCATTGACCAGAACGCCGAATCCCTTGGCCGCGTCGACCAAGAGCGGGGTCAGCTTGGCCAGCTCGGGAATCAGCTTCGTTACGACCGGGAGAAGCTCGCTTCCGATTTTCGCGTTGAAGTCCTTCATGGCCTCCTTGAATTGGAGGTCCGGATCGGCAAGGCGGGAAGCGGCGCGCGACTCGATGTCGGCGCTGGAAACCGTCGCCTTTGCGAATCGATTGAACTCAAACATGAGCGCGTCTTTTCCGGTTAGACGTTCGCCCTTGTCGTTGGTGACGCCCTCACGCATCAACGGCGCGAATCCCTGGAACACCTTCTTGGACTCGGCGTTAAACACGTCCTCCAGCTTGGTTAGGTCGCCGCCGGTTTTTGCGAATACGTCGGCGATGATTTCCGTTGGGTCTTTGAGCTTGGTCTTCCCGGCGTCGGCGAAGATGTCAATCCCGGCCGCTGCAAGCGCTTTCTGTGACGGCTTCTTGGTCAAGTCCGCCGCAAAGCGGGTGACCGCCGTAGTTGCCTCGGCCGCGTTGGTGGCGCCGCCTCGTGCCACCGACACCTGGGCCAGGGCGCCCATCGACTTTAACAGCTCAGTCGGTCCGCCCGTGAAGACGCGGCTAGCCGCTCCGAGCCCGGCTAGTTCCGTGGCCATGTCGCGAATTTCAACCGCGCCGAGTCCACCTTGCGCCGTTAGCGTCCGAAGAACCTCATTCATCGCCTCGATTTGCTTAATCGGGTCCGTGATGCTGTCCCGAATGACGTTGAACGCCATGCCAGCAGCTTGCGCCATGTCATCAAAATTGGTCGACGTTGCAAGCGCCAGCTTCCCGATATCCTGAGAAGCGGCCATGGCGGCGTCAAGGTTGCCGGTCGGCGTGTAGAAAGCTGACATTGCGTTCAAAGTCTCTTCACCAGTGAACCCGCGAACGCCCTGCGAGTCGCGTAACAGCTGACCCTTGAGCCCGGGTTTCCCTGCCTGGTTCGCCAGCGAAGACGCCAGCGCCGTCTCCCGCATCTGCTGAGAGATTGCCCCCTGAACCGCGAACCCTCCGCCGATGGCGAGCGCCCCTGTCCCGATAGCGCCAACGCTCCGGACGGCGCCCATTGCGCTCTTTCCGACTCGGCCTAGGGTTGCTTCGCTTACTCGCTTCTGAGCGCGGTAGGCGGCCAGTGAGGCGCGCTCAGTCGCTCGCTTCTCCGACTCGATACGCTTGAGCTGGGTCCGATGCTCACGCTCACGGGCAATCGCGAGCTTGTCATGCTCGCGCATCTGACCGCGCGCGAACCGCTGTTGCTCGGTCGCCCATCGCTGGGTCTGGCGCTCCGCCTCTCGATCTTGAGACTTAACGCCACCCGCACCGGCGCGCCCCGTGGAGCCGCCGTACATGCGCGCCATACGGCCGTTGTGCAAGCTAGCGCGCTTCTCAATAGTCGCGAAAGCACGCTCGACGGTATCGGCGCCGACGACCTTGAAATCGTACTGTAGAACGGCCAAGTGGTTAGTTTACTCCGCGTCTTCCCGGTTGATCTTTTCCGTGAGTCTCACGGCATCTTCGAGCGTAATCGGCTCAGCTAATTTTGCCTGATGTGTGCTCGCATATTCGTCGGCAGGCGAGGACCAGTAGCCAGTGCCCAAACGATACCTCGTCAGGCCGGATTGACATTGCGCGGGCAATGTCTCCCACTGGGATTCCAGGAAGGTAAAAAGCGAATGCATCTTTACCATTGATGTGAATGTGACGCTGGCCAACGTCTGCGAATCGAGCTGCAATAAAGGGAACCCCGAGCCGCCCTCCACGAGACGCTTGACCCACGCATCAACATCAGCCGAAGTCTCAAGCGGCCCGTACTTGCGCTGCACCAACAGGTACATGTTGAACAGGACGCTAATCTCATCAGCCGCTAACTGACCGAGGTCTTTCGCGCTCGCAAAGATCCGCGCGTACTTCGGATTGCCGTTCGGGTCGCTGATGTGCGAGTCGTTTTCGAGGCAGGCCATCGCGAGAAGTTCCTTCGCCACCGCATCGCCGATGACCTCGCGAATTGCCTGCGACTGCATCTGTTCGGGCGTGTAGCCGCGCTTGCTAATTGAGTCGTGAGCAGCCATCCTGGCACGGTCATGGTCACTCTGTGCGAGCACCCGGATCCGGAACTTGAACAGAGATTCACCGTCCGGACCGCGCCTGGGAAAGTCAAGGTCGCTCTCCGACGGGAACGGCGCCTCCGTGAGTTTCAGAAACAATTCCGACGGCTTAATTTCCTTTGCTGGCACTTGTCCCGACATGGGCGTCAGAATATCACGCCGGCCCGCATCTCGTGGGCTTGCCTGGCGGTCGGCAATTTGCTAGACGCATTGGCATGACAACTGACATCAAAGTCGGCGATTATTGCCTGGCCACGAAGTGGGGCGACGGTCACGCTGGCGACCATTGGGCGGTCGGATTTTACGAGGGAATGGTGTCCGACCGTTACTCGGTCGTTGACTCAAACGGCCAAAGGTTCCGCGCCACGGGCTTTCGCCGGTGCGAGGTAATCACACAAGAACAGGGCGACTTTTTGCTAACGGCCGGACCTCCGCTTGAACTCACAAGGCCCGATGTTAGCGTTTGGGACTTGCTGGAATCCTACAAGAAAGCAAAGCCCGAAGACGGCAGACTGATGACCTGCGACGCGTGCAAAGGCCGAGGCGTACACGAGCAACCAGACGCAGCGTCTCAAGTCACGATTGTCAGGACGTGCGCACTGTGCGACGGGAACGGAAGCCGATTCGTGCCGGCACGCTTTTTGACGAAGAGGAAGCGTAATGAAACCGCGTGACGTACAGCTGTGGTCGGAAATCGGAGCTGAGCCGCCTCCGCACTATCGGGAGATCCAACTGGTTAGTTCGGCCGAGATTGAAGCGGCGTTTCAGAAGCTGAAGGACAACGACCCGTCCGTTCAGTCTTACGAGCTTCGACTTGGGCGCTGGCTCCGTGTCGATTTAACTTGACGACCCGCTGGGGAGTGTGGGATGAAACGGGGCATGAAAGACATTTTGAGGTTTTGGGTATTCGCGTTTATCGCGGCAGCTTTGGTCGGCTTTCTGATTCGCCTTGAGTACGAAGAAGAGCACTGCCGGTCTAGGCGATGCTCGGTAGGATCCGCGACTCCGCTCATGGTCAGAGGCGTTTGCTTTTGCGCTGAGGTGCCGCGATGAAAGCTCTAGGTTTATTCATCGCGTCCCTAATCTCAATCCCGCTCAGCGGATTCACCGTATCAGCGCTGTGGGGCTGGTTTCTCGTTCCGCTCGGGGTCCCGGCTATCGGGATCGCTCACGGGTGCGGAATCTCGCTAATCGTCGGGTATCTCAAGGGGACAGAAAGTGAGCCAGAGAGCACTGGTGAGCTGCCTCTTGTGGCCGCCAAGGCACTCCTGAACCCTCCGATGTACCTCGCGGTCGGCTACCTCGTGCACTTGGTGATGGGACTATGAACATCGTAAAATTCACAAGCATCAGTTCGTCTTCCGCCGAACTAGAGAACGGCTACTCAATCCACAGTGAGCACGCTCAGAGCTGCCGTGAGAGTCATTACCTCGACTTTCGGGCCGCTGATGGTCTCTTCGGATTCCCGATTGACTTGGACGCGGAGTGGTTTCGCCGCATTCCGGACTACGGAATCGAGCTGATCCCGGCCGACAATCGCCATCCGGTCAGGGTGCCTGGATACGGCTTTAACAACGGCTGCTACGGGACCGACATTCAGCTTGAGGTCAGACTAGGCGGCAAGCTTGTGGCGTCGTTTGACATTAGCGAATGCCAGGAGATTGAGGGATGAACATCGACATCGAAAAAGAGCGGGAGTGGTGGGCTAGTTCGAACTGCGAGCCGTGGGCAACGAGTAGGGCGAGGAAGTTAGTCGACGAACTCGAAGCGACGCGGAAGACACAAGACGCGTTGATCGAAAGATGCAACGAGTTACGCGAACAGCTTCTCCGTGAGCGATCCGACCAGCGCGCGCGGGATATTCGGGTCGCCACGATATCCAAGTACGGAGATTGGGCCGAAGCGCGAGAGGTGGCGAAGGTCGCCGAACTCTACGACCGCCTAGCCGCAATCCCTGTGCCTCCGCCGAGTGAGGTGGAACGTGGCTGAAACCGAGAGCTTTGGCCCGCTCAATCAGTGTGAGCACCCGAACATGAGCGAGTGTCACCAGGGATGCGGGCACTGGAGCTGTCCCGATTGTGGCCTCTCTTGGGATGATGCTGGTGAAGGCGGGGTAGAGTCGAGTGAGAAAGCGGGTGAGTCGTGAGCTATTCGTGCGACGAGGTTTACAGGGTTTATCGCGAGAACATTCGGAAGGCCATCAAGACGCACCGGTGCGACGCTTGCAAGGAGGAGATTCCTCGCGGCTCCGAATACGCGAACGTCGGAATTGTTTGCAGCGAAGGAGCAGAAACAATCAAACGATGTGCCAGGTGCCAAGCTTTGCACCTTCACCTCCGCGACAACTGCGCAAAAAGCGATGGCTTTGAGACTATGTGGCCGGATGAACGGCTGAACTGCGGAGAGACGTACGAGGACGAATGGGGCGAGGTTCCGAATGAGATTGCCGCGCTCGCGTTTGCTCTTCCCGGAGAAGTGCCACTGAAAGCAGGCGAGCCATGAAAAAACCAACGAAGAAAGAGTTGTGGGACATGAGTGACCGTACCTTACTCACTGACTACGACCTTGCATCGGAGCGTGTGGAACGCAGCATCAAAGCTATCGGGCTTCTGCCTGGGTACTCTACTCAAGCGCTACGAATCCAAGACCGAGCGATCACCTCCTATGACGCCTACCGCGCCGAAATCCTCCGCCGAATGGGAGGTGCGAAGTGAGATCCCTCGGCGAGAGGCTGTTGGAGCTGAGGGAGAGGTATGTGAAAGGAGGCGGGACTCTTGTGATGATGTGCGCAAAAAAGCAGGACGAGTTTGACGCAATCCTGTTTGACTACCCACCGTTTTGGAACGGAGTTTCACCAAGGGAGGTCCGTCTTGTAAAAACCGTCGCAATCGAGCGCGCCGCCGTGCGTGAGCTGAGGAAAGAGGGGAAGCTGTGAGCAACGCGAAAAGGCGACACCGAAGAAGAAGGCGCCGGCAACGGGCCGACGTTAGAGGCTGGCAGTCGTTCGTCGGTTGGCTATTTCCTGGGGCGAAACTGTGAACTGCTACAAGTGCGCCACTTGTGGCTTAGAGATATGGGCAGTCGAGGCGCCTTCAGTGTGCCCGCATTGTGGAAGAAAAGGGGAAGCTGTGAAGGAGTTTGAAGCGTTCAGCTTCGAAGGACTGGTAGACGAGTTTGCGTCGCGTGTCGCTTGGCAACAGTACGGTCACTCAGTGGACCGTGACGCTCGCACTGAACTCCTCCGCCGCTACGAACTCGCGCAACGGGCGAGGGCGAGGAATCTTGTCTACCGTCTCGGTGCGACCAAGGAACGAAGCGTGCAAGCATTTTGGAAAGACGTTGCCCTCAGGAATCGACGATGGGCCGACCGCATCGCCGCGAAGTACCTAGAGGGGAAGTCATGAGCGAAGAAACGAAACCCTGGCGGGCGGAGATGCCCGGTACTTATCCTTGGCTCCGTGATGATGTCCAGGCAATCGTCACCCGCGCCAACGCTGAACTCGACGCGAAGGACGCGGAGCTTGGAACACTGAGGAAGCTAACCAAACTTCAGTCCGCGCGCCTGATGCAGATGCTTGGAGAGTGTCACCGTCTCGCCAGGCTGGCGTTCAGTAAGGAGGACTCGCGGTGATATCGAGGATCTCCGTGAGGTTTCTGGATACGTGTTCCCCGACGATGACAACGGAAACGCTGGCTGGGATTGGTTTGTTGGCGAAGGACAGTGACCAAACAAAAAGACGTGAGCCTCTCCTTTCGTGTGTCGGGGCACGAAAGAAGAGGCTCACAAGCGCCTAAGTTCAGGCGCCGAAGATTAGCCTTCGAGAGGCTTGAGTTCACCGACCCAGCTGAAAGTTCCTTCGACGTTAGCGCCGGTTGATCCGCTAACGCTTTCGGACATCAGCTTGCCGACTCCGATGTACCGGTGACGACCTCGGTTGACTTGCAGCGTGACGAATTCGCCGTTGGCGCAATCCTGCTGGAAGTCGTCCTCGGTCCCGCCGATGGGGAGCGCGTAGCCAACTTCGATTGACACGTCGCCGGGTCCGGGAGTGAACCCTCCGAGTCCCTCATTCATGAGGTCGACCCGTTGCTGACCCGAGTTCGTGGTCATCGAACAGCTCGTCACCTGGACGAGCGCGTTCGAGTTGTAGAAAACACTAAGTTTCGCGTAGTTCTGAAGAGATGCCATGTGTTAGTCTCCCGTTAACCCGCGCTGACTTCGGAAACCCGGGTGGTGATTTGGTCAAGCCAGTCGACCACGTACAGATCGATGGCGCCTTCGCATCGGCTCGGGGCGTCGCCGGCCTTGACGAACCGGAGCGAGGCTTTCGAGTTCTCGACGAGCTGGAGCTTCCCGGCGTCGGCGTAGTCGTCAAGCAATTTACGGGCAACATCCTCAACCATCGAAGGCTTCACAACGTTCCGCTTGTAGCGCTGATTCGGATTGATGGATCCGTCGGCGAGCCGCTCGTCGTCCTCGAACTTCTTGTTTCCGAAGTTGTTCGCGAACCGATTGAGAAGCTCGTCCGTGTACTCATCCGGAACCGAGACCTTGTGGGTCCGCGCGACTCGGCGGTCACTAACGGTTCCGGCCGCGTTCTTGCTCTTCGTGGTGAGCGACTGAACGAGATAGGCCCCAGCGTCATTGCTCGCGATGGGAGTGAGTCCACCGAGAAGCGCATCCTCAACGTCATCGCCGTCCGGCCAATCCGCTACCGCGTACGGCTGTTTGATGTAGGCCGAAAGCGACGTCAGGTTGAAGTTGTAAGCCGTGTCGAGCGCCTCGCCCTTCTGCCGAATCGCTGCAACGGTAGCCGCAAGTTCCGCGCAGTCGTGCTCCGAATTCGGCTGCCAGACGAGCTGGCCGCGTTCGTAGTTGAGTCCGGTCGCGAGCGTGATACCGGCCGCTAGAGCGCCCGTGTAGGCCGCAATGAACACGCTTCGAAGCCCTCGCCGCGGCTCGCTCTTCGTCGTTACGTGGCTCTTGTACAGGGCCAGAGAGGTCGACGTGTTCGAGCTGGTGACGATGTAGTATTTCCGCACGGCGTCGATGGCGGCCAATGCGGTCGTTACGTTCGCGGCCTCGGTCGTCGTCCCCTCAGCGCCGGCCGCACCGGTACCGAGGAAGGCCCCGCCGAAGCTCGCGGTCGTCGTGGTCCCGCTAGAGATCGCAACGCGCGTACGGATGACCCCGAGCGACCCGGTGCCCTGGCTCGTGCCCTTGAGCTTAGCCGTGAGCGTGACGGTTCCGGACGAGTTCGCCGCCGTGCAAGGGAGCCACGTCTTCGCGTTGATTGACGCCACGATTCCGTCGCCGATGTTCGTCGGGGTCTCGCCGGAAAGGTAGCTGTAGCTGCATTCCTCGCCCGCGACAGTGACAGTGATGGTTCCGGTAGCGGTCGCCGTGTTCGCAATCGTGAGGACCGAGGTAGCCGCAGCGGGGGAACCGCCGGAGGTCTCAGCAACCGGGAGCGCCCACACTTTGGCGTCCTTGTTGATGCTCATGAACTTCCGGATGCCGCGGTGAACCGGTGAGCCGGCGCCTCCGCCGGTCTCGGCCTCGCCCGTGTTTTTCACGCGGTAAAGCGTGCCGGCTGTCCACGTCCCGGTCGACGTCATGGGCATAACGAAACACACCTCACGAGTCCCGGCGCCAGCGGTCGAAGGGCCCTGAGCGAAAACGATTTCCGCCGAGTAAGTCGGCGCGGCGAAGGTGGCATCAATGCCAGTGATGGGGTAGTCGAGTGACATTATTTGCTAGCCTTTTTCTCAGGGTCAGCGAAGGGGAGGCCGCAAAAGTCGGCCGTGAATTTGTCAGCCGGGGCAACGTCACCACGTCGCGCGCACTTCGCGAGTCGGCGGGCCTCTTCGGCTTCAGGCGCACATTCGAACGGCTCGGCGATTCGATACTCGCCATCTTTGAGGACACGCCCCACGAATCGAGCGGCCTGACCGACCACTTGCACCGATCCGGGGATGTAAACCATTAGCCCCTCCACGGCGCGGAATTTGAGTTTCTGCATAGGTTACCTTCCGCGCTTGAAGCGCTAAAATTGGCGGGCCAGCTGCGTCATCCGGTCTGACATTGACGTCACGAATACGCGTCCCGCCGCATTAGTAGCACGGTACAGAAACCTGTATGCGCGATTCCCGGGATGGTTGACGCTTCTCGTCGTGACCCAGCGGTTTTGCTTCTTCCAGAAGAAGCGAAGGTTTCCACCGTTGCGTCCCTCGATGACGTGAGCCCTTGCCCCGAGGTCAATCGCGTTCGCGTACTTCTTCGCGTTCGTGGCCTTGACGACCACCGTTCGCCGACCCACTCTAACAACTCGCGCATCAGTTGCCGCCTGGAGTTCGCCTGTCCTAGGCTTAAAGCCAGGGTACTTCTGAACGTGCGTTTTGATGTAGCCGGCCGCTGCTTCGGCCTCATGAAGCAATGCCGCACGATGCTTTTCCTCGAAAGCAATGTGTGCTCGCCTAAGTTGCTTTAGGTCAATTTGCATCGGTTTGCGCGATGATTAGGGCCGGGTAGACGTTCGTTCCGCTGCCGTCGCCTGCGTTGATTGTCACGTCAGCGGCCTGGAATTGGCCGAACGCTTCCGGGTTGTCGCTCGGGGCCTCGATGGTTTCGAGCGTCCAGGTACAAGCCCAGAGAGTCACGGAACCGTCATCGACGAATGTCGCCTGGCCCGGTCCGTCTTTTCGGAGGACTCGCACGCTTTCGAGCGCGCCCGACTCAGGGAAGAATTGTAGCGCCCCGCCGTCGTAGTCCTTGTGTCCGCGCTGGCGCACAACCAGTTTAACGAGCGCCCCGATTGCGTGGCACACATCGAGAATCTTCCGCTCAACCTCGACGTCGCCAGGCCCGAGGATGTAATGCAGCTGCCATTGCTGCTGAACTCGGTCCTCATTCAGCGTGAACGGCTGAGTTTCTTCGGACCCTTCGCGATGCAAACAGAGCAGCGGGAACTTGGTTTTCCGCTCCTGCATGAGCTGAGCAGACGGGCGCAACGGGAGCTTGTCGGCGACCACGCTTGAACCGGCAAACGCTGAGCCTTGTGGAAGCGCCCCGGTCACTTTCGTCCAGGCCGCACCGAGTTCTGATTCGATGGCCGTTGCGAAAAGCTCAAGTAGCCTATCCCGAGCCGGGTCTAGCACGGCGAGCGAGTCGTTAATCCCATCGATGTCAACGGGAAACGTCACTCCGCCGAGCGAGGCGCTAAGGCTGGGAATGCTGTACGTCAGACGAGAGGCTCCACCGGCGAGGCGGTCAACGTGTAGTGGATTGCTCGGTCTAGGTTGGCGCTCACAAGGCGATACAGCGCCCCGGTGGGGTGCATAGGCCCGACGATGCGAACGTGCCTCAGGTCGCCTTCCTGGGCGTCCCTGGCCTGGAGCAAGGCAGCCGTTACCGGTGAGCCTGGATGCTGCGCCGTAATGGGCCCGATTTTGACAGACCCGGCCGGAAGGGAACCGACTGTGATTTCATCGGCCTTGAGCCAGCGGACCTTCGGCGGGTTGCCGCGGCCCTCGGTTAGCTCAGTCTCAGTCGTTGAGCGGTTTCCGTCTCCAGTGTAGGTCCCGGCGAAGGTCGAAGTCTGAATGTAGACGCGATGCGGCCGGATCCCCATGTCGCCAGGGATTCCGCGGACATCTCGCGCGAGTTGGCGAAGGTCGTCGGCGAAGGTCACTAATACACCGCCAACGTCTGAGCCGCCGCCTTGCCGCGGGACCATGCGGATTCAATCCCAAGAACAGCCGCGAGCTGTTCGCGATACCAGGCCAGGTTGTCCCCGAGGATGCCGAAAGCGGTCTTCCCTTTCGCGTCGTACCACTCGATTTCGTCAACCTTTTTCAAGGCGCCGGAACCGTACTGGGTGACGAGCTTTGCCTTCGTTGTCGCGATGTCCCGAAGGAGTTCACGCACGATGGTTTCTGGGCCTTCGACTGCTACCGGGTAAGTCCCGGAATGCACGTTGCTCAGCTGGACAACGATTGTTGACCCGCTGAGATTGCTAATCGTGGCCGACTCAAGCCGCGCGTCGACATCAACGAACACGCGAGCGCCGACCGTGAAACCGGTCGCACTTGCGAGGGTCAGCGTAACAGGCGAACCATCGGGGACAGAGACAGAAGTCGCCGAAGTCGTCGACGCGCCACCGCTTAGGTTGTCCTGGATGATGTCGAAAATGAACGCCGTGTCGACGTACGGTTCCGCGCCGATGCTGAGTACGTTGTACCCAAGCTCGGCTTTGCAGCGGTAGATTTCGGAGTCGAGTAGCGCCATCGGTCAAACCAACTAGCTGCATCCCCTGGGCTCGAACCAGGCTCATCGCCGGTTAACAGCCGGCTGCTCCCGCCCGGGGAGCAAGGATGCAAGAAACGCCGCCGATGAGAGCGCTGTTCAGCGGGAAGCGTCGGCGGAAAAAATCTGTTTTCGCGAATTGCGAATTTTATAAAACAACGAACCGGGCCCGGGCGAGGTCGCTAACCCTGGGGAAAGGAGGAAAAAACCAGGGCAGTGATACACGCTCGCCCAGGCCCAGTCGTTGGAAGTCTGTTAGGAGAGCTTGCGGTACGAGTAGCCGACCGTGTAGGTATCGGCGGACGCGCCCGTAGTCACTCCGGTTACAAGCGCAATCCTAGCCCACTTGTAGCCATACACTGCCTCAAGAGCAGGGATCGCGAGCGTAATCGCGGCATCAGCTCCGCCGGTTCCGGTTCCGACAACAACAGCGGCCGGGTTGTTCGGCGCATGCGCCAAGTCAATCCAGGTGCTCTTGTCGTTCGATACCTGCCAACGCGCCGCGACGGTAAGCGTGCTGGTTTCGACGTCGAGGAGCAAGTTGGCCGAAAGGCCCTCGACTACGCGCTTATTGGAGTTGCCGACGAATACCGCGGCCATGCCAACGGTCGTTCCGGATGCGACGCCGTTAAGAGTCGAGGTCGTCTGATGCTGATTGAAAAAGAGGGGCATTTCTTGGGCCTTCGTTGATTGTGAGGAGGAAAGCGGGGCCGACCGAAATCAGCCCCGCTATCGGATTACTCAGCGGAGCGGACGGAGTAGACGAACGTGTTGTCGGCGAGGCCGAATGCGAGGTCTGCAAGCCAGATCATCTTGGCCTGTTCGCCGTAGTTGTCATCGGTCGAGGTTGCGACTCGGGGAGCGCGACCCATGCCGGCAAGCAGCGCGCCGGGCGCGATTGCGTGGCCGTAGTCGATGTTGACGCTCGACGAGTTCGCGCTCGTGGTGAGCGTGGTCGAACGGAAGATGTGGAACTTGCCGACGCTGGCGACGTACTGCGGGAACAGGACGTTGTAAGCGGGGTGGTTCTCGCTCGCGCGCTGATAGTTCGGGTCGTCCTTGAGCTGCTTGAGCTGACGGGGCTTGAGGACGAGAACGCGGAAGCCGTCCGAGAAAGTCGGAAGGTTCGCATCATCCATGAGCTGCTCGGTTCGCGAGATCTGCTCAAGGCTCATCGGGAACGAGCCGACCGCAGTTGCGTCGTTGTTCGCAGTCATTCCGTCGGGGTAAACGACGGTTGCGGCGAGGTCGAGAAGCGAGACGTTCACCGAGTCGATGAAGCGCTGGAAGTCGTACTTCATGTGCCCGCCGACGAGCGAGACGGCGTTGTGAACGCCGATGTTCGCGTCGAATGCCTCGATTGCGTACGGAGCCACTCGGCTGTTCGTTGCATCGTAGGGCCCACCGTACTTGAACAGAGTCAAGTTCGTCTGGTCGCTCTGGATGGTGATGGGAGTCGTCGAGATCGTCTGCCCGGTCGCGATCTTTCGAGCCGCCTCGGTCGCCGTGGTGTTCGAGAAGATCGGGCGATTGATGCGGAGCGCGCTACCAGCCGAGCCGCTGAAGTCGACCTTCGCCGCGATGACTTCGGAGTACATCGGGTTGGAAAGCGTGAGCATTCCCGCGTTGACGTCGGCCGTCACGCCAGCGTTCGGAAGCTCGCGGCCCGAGAGGCCGAATGCACCGGGGACAGGGAGGCTAGCTCCGAGAGCGCCCAGGAAGAGCTGAGCGTAAAGGAACTGAGGGCGAGGCGCCGTGAGGAGCATGTCGCTCGTCTCGACGAAGAAGTTTTCGGGGTATGAGGCCTGGGAGAAGGATGGCATGGTTTTCTTTGCTTGCTTTCTGCCCGGCAAAACCGCGGGCGTACCTAGCTGCGCTTTGGGAGCGTTTTGTTATTGGACACACCGCGCACAGCTAGGCGCGGATGAATTAGCGATAGGCTTCGGGGTTCGAACTGCCGTAAGCGGCGGCCATGAACGGGTTCGAAGCTCGAAGCGTCTCGTAAGTCGCTTTCGGGACCGGGATGACCACCTGAGTTCCTGAGGGCGGAGCAGCTGCCCCGGTAGTCGTCGCGGCTGGGGTTTCGAGAGCCTGAACGGCCGCGGCTTTCCACGTTGGCCCGAGCACTCGGATTGCCCGGAGCTGTTCGAAAGGATCGGCTCCGCTCATTGCGAGAACAGCGGCCCTGTGTTCCGGGAGAAGGCTTTCGAGCATTGCGTCGGCCTGCGCCTTGACTGCCTCGGTCGCCTTGTCGAAAGCCGCCGAGCGTTCGCTAAGCTGCTTTGCGAGTTCCGCGGCCCTGACTTCGGCGGCCTTTTCCGATTCGGCTTTGGCTTTCGCGGATGCGATTAGGGCCTTAGCTTCGTCGATTGAGACTCCGAGTTCGGAGGCAATCTTTGCCTGCTCCGCCTTCGCTGCCTGCTCAAGTCGAGCAGGGAGCCAGTCGGGGGCGCCGGGCTTTTCGGGCGCGTTGACAACGGGGGCTGCCGGGGTGGCGATGACTACGGGAGTTGCTTCTTCGGACATGTTGCTACCTCTTTACGACCATTAACCGCCGTCGACGCGTTAGAGATGCGATGTCCGAGCGAGACCATCCCGCCCGGACTTGAGAGCTTACGACTCGTCGACAACGGCACAGATGCGGACACCCGTGCAAGCGGTCGAAGAGGTGAGTTCCGTAGCGGCCGCGTTGGCGAGTTCACCCGTGAGCGCATCGGTCGAAACCGTCAGCGCGCCTGTGTAAACAGCCTGGTTGGCCGTGTCGATTCCGGGGCCGATGCACACGGCGCCGCGGAGAGTGTTCGTTTTGCCGTTCTGCGTCCGAGCTGCGATGCCAGCGCCGACGGCCGCGATATTGATCGTGTCCGAAGCGCCGGTGTAAGCCGGGAAGTCTACGGCGACGATGTACGCCTTGCGAGCGCCGAGTCCGTTGACGGACGACTCAAGAAGGGAAACGCCGGTGATGGTGCCTTGAATGACTGCCATGGGTAGTTATGCTTTCGTGATGAGTAGCGCTACCCTAACCGGTGCGCTTATTGTTGATGGGTCGAACGACCGCGAGATGCGCCGAATCAGCTGCTTTCACAAGCGCGTCAATCTGGAGCTTCTCGCGCTCAAGGTTTTTCAGCTTCGAGCGGACTGACTTGAGTTCCGCGTCGATTTCTTTCTTTCGCCGCTTCGCAAGTCGAATGACGTCTCGCGGGGAAAGCTCAGCCGCGGGAGCTTTCGCGGTGATACTTTTTGTCTGCACTTGCGGTGCAACTGTAGACAATTTGTCTCGCGGCGCAGTGGCTACTACGGGCTCCGGTTTCACGTTGCCCACGATTGCGCCGTCCTCGTTGATTTCAACGATTCCGCGATCTGGGTGCATCATGAAGGCGGCCACTAAGCGCTCGGCCTTCGGCGACAGGCGAGCCGGATAACGACCGCTGCGCCCGCTGACGTGCTCGCTCCCGCAACATAGACGGCCCGCACGGTGTTGCCCGGGTGTCCACCGATGAAAGTATTAGCGGCCAGCGCAACGCCGGGAGCGGCGTCTGTGCCGATGCCCACGGCTACGGTTGCCGAGGTTGCCGGGTTGCTCATTGGGACCGTGAAGCGCACGGCAGAAGCACCCGAAGCGAGCTGCGCGAAGTGGCACCAGTCCACCCAAGTGTCGGCCGCAATCTTGCGCTGCAAGTAGACGTCAAGAGTCCCGCCTGTTGCGCCGACAAGAGAGGCGTGAATCGTCACCTCGTCGAAGTAAGCTAACCCGTTGATGACATCACCGACGGCAGTGGATGCGCTTGCCGGAGTCGTGTCGGAAATCGTGAAAGTCTTAGTCTCGGCGCTCATCGCTTGCCCTTCTTCTTCGTCGGCGACTCAAAGAGCGATGCCGGTTCGTTGTCGCGGTCCGGTTCGGCGGTAACCCCTGAGATGCCAGCGGCGAAACCAGCCGGCCCAAGCTCGATGAATCCGACCCACGACGCCTCGCCGCAATTCGGGCAGGTCGCATCGTCAATCGGGCAAACAGAGCCGCAACATGCGCAGCGCTTTTTTGGCTCTCGTTCAGTCATAGTTCATCGGCTCTCAGTAATTCCCAGGAACAACGGCAACGCGGATGCACTCCGCCGGGCTCACCAATCTCAAACGGTTCGTCGATTCCGACTGTCATCCCGTCCGCTCGCTCACACACCGGACACGTTCTCATGTCTAGCGTCGCGTCCCATCGCCTGAACAGCGCCACCCTCGCCTCTTTGGCAGTCTCCCGCCGGGTCCGGTTGTAGCTGTCACTCGATTCTGTAACACCAATCCGCTCTAACGATGGCCTAAGCTGTCGGCGGATTTCCGAGCCCGGGAGCTTTTCTGGGCGCAATTCCCGAAGTCTCCTGGCGAGGTTTTCGGCAATCGTCTCAGTCCGGCGAATGCTGATTATCGCCTGCGAGTTCCGGCCGATTCTGACGCCAGTGTCCCCGAGTTCCGAGAGCACTTGCTCGGCTGCATTGCGCGCCGCTATCCGCCGAATGTCGCCAATAGTCGCAATCGTCACCCGCTTGAGCTGAGCCGGGTTTTTGACAGCTGCCGTTCGCCCGAAGAGCAGCGCGAGCGCGAGCGCCTCAGCTCTCTGGAGTCGTTGCCGGTTCGCTTCCGCGTCCGCTTCGATTTGCTCGGGGGTTCGCGCCATTGTTCACCGCTTCCGGGTTCGCCGCGTTGTGGTAGGCCGTCGCTTCCGCTTCGAGTCGCTTAGTCTCTTTCGCCATGTCCGACGCGGCATCGGATTCGAGTTCAGCTAGGAGCCGGTCGACGTTAGAGATGTCGAAGATTTCGGCCACCTTCTCGATGGCAACCTTGCGCGAGATGATGGGCGTATCCTTCAGCGCCGTCATGACCAGGTTAACGATTTGCAGCTGCTCTGCCGGGTCAGGTGCGAAGTAGTCGCCGTACTTGACGGTAATAGACGGATCGATAATGTCGTCACCGAGTTCCGCAAGCGCGTCTTTCACGCCCGGGATCTTGATTCCCGCTCCAACCGCTTTCGTGATTCGGAGCTGAACGACGATGCTCGGAATGATGAAGTTTTCCGCGAAGTCGTCGCGATACTGGTCGCACGCATCGAGCTGCTTTTGCTTGATTGCTTGCAGTGCCTTGCCGCTGGTCGTTGCGGCGAATTTGATGTTTTCCGGGTCGAGAAAGACGACTCTGAGCGACTCTTGCAGCTTGATGCGCAAGTCCGCGGTGTTGTCTTTCTGGGCGACGAGCGCGTCGCTCGGGGTCGTGAGCACCTGAACTTTGGTCTCCGGGTTCTCATACTGCCAGACCGTTCCTGGCCCCTTGATGCGAGCCCCCTCAGCTGCGGGCGCCGCTTCGGCGTAGCTCGCGGTGATTGGATTGTCTCGCCCCGGCAAGCCACCGTTTGCCGTCGCCGGAACTCGCGCGGTTCGCCCCTTCGCGTTCGTCGGGTTGTATCCGCGAGTCACCCCGATTTCGGCAATCTGAGGATCGGAGTAGAGCGCAACCTTGTGCCACTGGCTCCGGGCGATGTCGTGGGCCTGAATCTCGTCGGTTAGACTCTCGTGAAGCGCCCGGCCGTCGACAACGTTGGCAGCCTGGCACCCTTTCATGTGGGCGTACCAAACGACCGGGCAGAAACCGAGCGTGTTCCGCGAGGATTGCGCCATGTCGACAACCCAAGCAGGTTCGCGGCCGCCTGAGTCAGCGAGTGCCGGAAGAAAAACCGTGTCGCTTTCGGCCGTGATAATGCGCCGATAAAGCCTGACCTTGCTTTCCCATGTGCCGTCCGGCGCCTGTGATTCCTCGACGTATGGGTATCGGATTGTGAGCTTGACGATTTCGCCGTCTCGCCATTCGGCCTCGCACCACTTCGCTGGGTACAGCTCGTTGAACGGCTTACCTCTCCGGACCCCGTGCACGGCAACGGCCGTTCCGCATCCCTGGGCGGCCGCTAGAGCCTCCCGGCAGTGCGAGGCGAACCGAGAGGCCTTGTGGTACTCCTCAAGGTACTCATGCGCCGCTGAGTCGCTCTCCTCTGGCTCCTCGCCTTCGAGTTCAAGGTCCCCGCCGTTCTGCTCAATCTCAAAGCTCGGGAACTTGTCCGCACCTAGACACAAGTCGACGTTGCTCTGGATGGCGATCCTGACGAGCGGGTAAACGATGCACGGGGCGCGCTCCCACAGTGGGACCTTCGCAGCCCCGCCGGTCCACCAGTCCGGGCGGCCCGCGTATTGAGTGCAATCGACCCAGCTCTCGATGGCTTCGAGTCGCTTGTATCGCGGCGAAACGTTAGCGAGGACTGAGCGTTGGATTTCTTCAGGTGTCATCGTCCGTCAGTCTCGTGTCTGTAAGTCTCGCCGCGGCCGAACTCGCCGAGTATCATGTATTTCATCGAGTCAAGCGCGTGGTCGTCGCGGCCCACTGGCATCTCAAGGAATCCGTCGGGAACGTGCGGGTCGCGTTTGCGGCGGTAGTTCTGGGTTTCGCGAATCAGGTTGCGGCACTCGGGAGAGAAGTACATCCGCGCGTAGGGAAGCGCGTCCGGGATCGCTGAGTCCCGAATGAACATGAAGTCGGCAACTCGCGAGATGCCGGCCAGGATTGCGTTGTCAGACTTGACCGCGTTGACCCCGGCGTTTCGCCTCAGGTCCGCGATTCGGTCGGGCCTGCTAGGGTCGCAGTAAAACGTTTCCGCGAAAGCCCATCCGCGCGCCCTTGCGTCCCACTCACTATTAGGAACGTGCGTTTCGTACCACTCTTTGAGAAACCAGACCGTAGCGTCGTTCCCGTGGCCCTGGATGCCCGCGAGCAACATAACACCCGGGTCCGCCGAACCGTGGTCGACTCCGACGATGAATTTCCGGAACGTGTTGAGCGGAGGTGGTTCGCGGACGTGGAACTCCTCGTCGAACGGATAAACCAGGCCTTCGCCGGAATCGAAGTTGCACTCGTACTCCCGCTCGAAAACAGCCGGGTTCGTTAGCTGTTTCATCGAACGCAACCATGCTTGGTCTACTTGCGGCGATTGGCTCGACGGGAAGCGGAACGACTTGTAGCGCACGCCTTCGAGGACAGTGTTTTTGCGGCCCAGCTCAAAGTCGCGAAAGAGAATGCCGTGCCTGCCTCGGCGCGGGGTGCCGAGCTTAAGCCAGATGGCCTTACTGCCTGACCGTGAGAATGTTGGCTGAACCACGGCCGTCTCAGTCGCCGGGTCTATGTCGTCGTTTTCGTCTCCGACTACCGCATCGAATCGCTGGCCTCGGATTGAGTGAGCGTTCTCAAGCCCCCACGTCGAAAGGCGCGAACCGTTCGAGTATGTGATTGTGAGGTCGCTCAGGTTTGCCTTGGCAAATCCCTTGAGCCCTCGCCCGCAGTCCTCAGCGAGTTGCGGCCAGAACACCATTCGCGCCTGTTTCAGCGATGGCATCAGAAGGCCGATGTGCCTCGGCTTCTCGAAGGCGAGTGCGTGGATAGCAGTGCGCCCTAGAAACGTTTTTCCGGTCCCTCGCCCCATCGCGCAAGTGACAACGGTCCCGGGTTGCAGCGCCCGAAAAACCTCGGATTGAAGCGGGTCTAGATTCGCCTGAAACGCCACTAGTTCGGCTTGTCCTTCACCTCAACCTGGCCCTCGTCCGCCTCAAGTTCGGCGCCTCCGGAAAGGTTAATGATGACTGCCGGCCCGTTTTGCTCGTGAGCTGCCACTTCGAGTTTCGCGAGAGCGTGAGCGTTTTTCTCGGCGTCTAACACAATCCGCATGTACGCCGGCCGGTTGTCGACGACAGTGGGACCAGTGATGCCTTCGTAAGTATCCGCCGTCTTCCGCATCGCCCGAGTCGCGGCGAGGTGCGCGATTCGTTGGCGCTGCATGACTAGCTCGTCAAGGTACTGAGCCCGCAACTCCTCGCGCGCTTTCTTGAACAGCGGATCTTTCGAGAGACGCGCCGCAATTCCGGCGGCGGTGCTGGCTGAAATCCCGAGCTTGCGCCCGCATGCCGCAGCGTTTCCGCTCAGCAGGTACAGCGCCTCGAACCGCGCTACGGTGTCTTCGTCAATCGGTACGCCTTGCGGCATTCTTCGTCCCCTGTGATACACCCGTTAACCGCCGGCGACGCGTAGAGGGAGGTTCGGTTAGCGAGTCACAACCCAAACGAAACCGGCAACCATGACGCAAACGAGCGCCAGGTATTCGAGGTCAGTTTCGAGCGGTTGCCACCCCGCGAGACGCCGCAACCGGTCCGACATCGCGATAGTCACGGGCCCACCTGTTCCTGGGCCTTGCGCCCGGTTTTCGTGTGAGAGAGCACCCAGATCGCCGGGATTGCCACGGCGCAAACCGAGAGCCAGCCCAACCCGAACACGGTCAGGAATGCTTTCCTAGCCACTTTCTCGCGTAAACGCATTGTTTCTAAGCCTCTCACGCTTCGGAAAAACCCATGGGCGAAAACCGCTTTCTGGGCCAGTAAATAAACGCACCTGAATATTTCCAGCTACTTACGGACCTTTTTGACACCGAACCACCCGAACTCCCGGGCGAGCGCCATCAACTGGGTATATCTGACCACGCGCGTCCACCCGACGATTCCGTCGCTTTGCTCACGAAGTGCTTTCCGTCCGACCTTCGCGTTGACTAGCAGCTGGTAGACTTTTTGCCTGGAAATCCCGGTCATCTCCGAGATTTGCACGGCCGTAAACTCCGGGTCCGACCCCGACCGTTTGAACGCGTCCGAGTCATCCTCTCGTTCCCATCGCTCGATCCTTTCCGCTGGCGTTTCCACCTGGACAGTTTCAGACAGGTCTCTTGATTTCGTGGGCGAACCCGGCAAACAGCAATAACCAGGATCGAAAACCAAGTCGCTCGCGAGGTGCTGGAATCCGTATTGCCGGAACACCGCGGAGCGTCCCTGGCGGTTTTGGCTGGAGTAGCTCACGAAATGCTACTGCAAGGCATCAACAGAAAGGACCACCCTATGACCGACATCGAACTCACCGAAGCAGAAAAACGGCAGATCCTGAACGCAAGGGAGGCCGAAATCAGATACCGGGAAGCCGCGAATCAGAGGCAACTGGCGATAGAGGCGGCCGAGGCCAGGAAGCCAGCTCAGTTAGAGGCCATCGCAAGGGCCAAGTCAATCCTTGACGATGCCGGTGTCGGTATATGGTCCAACGATATCTGGGGATTTGATGACAAGGCAAGCGGCCTAGAAATCGAATGCCACTACCAGTGAGCCGAAAACTTTCTCCCCGCCACCTGTAAAAAGTTCTTGACGCATTGTCGGGCGTATGGGAAGGTTACCTCATGAACACGACGGAACGCACTGACTACCAAATCGCCCAGGACCTCAACAAGGACACGAGCGGCCGATTCAAGAAGGCTAACGAGTGCGAGTGCTGCAAGGGTCGCGCTCCTCACAACTACTACAGCGAGACCGACAGCGCCGGAAAATACTGGCACATACTTTGCCGCAAGTGCTCGGTCCGAATCTGCAACGAGTGACCGGTCGGCCCCTTCGTGGGCCTTGTCGCTTTCCCGCAAATAATTATTGACACCCCTAGGCGCTCAGGATGAGGTCTCTCTCATGAACACGGCAACGCGAATCGAACTCACCGACACCGACGGCATCACCTGGGTTTTCTTTCGCCGTTCGGCTGGTATGTTTGACCGGTATCTCCGCACTCCGTACAATCCCGAGCTTGGGACCGACCTAATGTTTGACGGGACCGTCGCGATTTCTGGCAAGATGTCCGCTCGCAAGTTGCTTGAAGGTTGAAAGGAAAAGCACAATGAACAACTCCGCACAAAAGGTCGAGATTACGGTTTCCAGCCAAGGATCCGGCAAGGTTAGCGCCGACGTTATGGTTTACGGACTCGGGTTGCACCTCTACACCTCCCCGGAGTTCCTGCGCGACCCGGCCAAGGCCCACAGTAACGCGCGGGAGTGGGCGCGCAGTAATGGCTACAGAGTCGCAACCCGTCGACGCTGAAAGGAAAAGACCATGACCAAACTATCCGCCGCATCCTTCCGTTCGCTGACCGACTCGATTGAGAGGATCTGCCTCGTCGACCTGAACGATTGCCGGACGGTTGCTGAGCTGACCCGTGCTTTTGGTATCCTCGCCAGGAAGCGTGCGGCCCTTCGCGAAACGGAGCCGATGCGCAAGTCTGAGGAGCTTTCTGAGCGCAAGGTTTTCGCGCTGAGAATATCTGGGGGTGCACTTCTCCGGCGCAACGAACTCACACTCCCGCTTATCCGGCTCAACCCTGAGCAATAGCCGGTAACGTCCTCTCAAAATCCCGATGCGCGGCCGCGACTAACAGCTCGCAGTGCTCCCGCTCGACTCGCGTGTAGTAGCTCTCTAGCAGCTGCCGAGTCTTGAGCGGGAGCGCCATCAGTCGCGCGTAGATGCACCGAGAACGCGCCGCGGACTTGAGATTGATGTCAGGCTCGCCGCGCGTCGCCGGGTTCGCCACACCGACGGCTATGGCCTCTATCTGGCCGCCCATGGTTGAGCGCAGTCCGGCCGACGCGTCCGCGCAATGGTAGTACCACCAAAGTTCGCGCGAAAAGCTCGGTCCGTCTCGATTTTGGCGCCTCACGGTTCGACCAGTCTCGCCCCGGTCGCCTTTTTTCGTGGCTGAAAAAGGCTGACACCGGATATTTCTTCGGGGCACCTGTCAAAAGATGTTGACGCGTCCGGCGGCGTGTGGGAAGGTTCTCTCACTGGACGCGACGGACGCGACCAGCTGAAAGGGCCAGACCGATGAACAAAACTATCACTTCCGCGTCAGACGAAGAGACAATCACGGACGCGATCAACCGCAGCGTGCGGCATAACGAGATCGCTCACCTCCGGGCCGGTGGAGATTTCGACGAAGATTTCGACCCGCGCGCCGCTCTCCTGGATCTCTGCGATGACCACGCGGACAACGGAGAGATCATCGAATTCTGGGGCACAGACTCAGACGGCGACGAGTGGCGCGTGCACCTCAACGTCAGCGAGTAACCCCGGCGCCCCCGGCTTCCCGGGGGCACTCCAGAAGGATTCAGCTCAGAAGGCCGAGGACAACGGCAACGACTGGCGGGCAGAGCTAAACCTGGCCGTAGCGCGTCGCCTAACTGCTCAACTTGAACAGCTAACGGGTGAATCATGAAATCATCAGTAATCTGCGACCTACAGTCAAAACACTACCGCTCGTTCCGAGTCGACGGCGTTCGGTACCGAGCGATGTGGTGCGGGTACGGGCACCTTTGGTCCGTTGCCGGCGACGGCCGGATGCTGGACAACATCCAGGCGAGCGAACACGCAACCGCGCGGAAGATCGCGGAAGCTGCGGGGTTGGCATGACCCATCCGCGACGTTACCAGTTCACCACCGAAAAGCTCCGCGCCATGTCGGAATCGGCGCTGATTCATGCTCTACGCATGTCGTCGCTATTCGCCGAGCGTGTCGCGGCACTTCGGGGCGACGTGGTTTTTCCGGACTACCTGGAGCACAACGAGATCCTTGCGCGCATCGGCGGAGACCAGGCGCGAATCGAAAGGGAGCTATTCTGCCGACTGGAGAACCCGCAGGAACCGCGCCCGTGGGGCGAGAATGGGCCCGAGGAGGATTGCCTGGCGTTCGTTATCTGGAAGCACGGAAAACCGAACTGGGAGACCGTGCGATGGGTAGACGAAGGGCTTGACCACTACCGATTCATCGGGACCGACGAGGACATCCGCGAATGTGCCGAGCGAGTCACTCATTGGCTTCCGCTTCCGAAGAATCCAGAGTAAAACAACCGAACAATGCAAGGCCGCTGGAGCGGCGAGAAAGAGGAGAAAATGAACAAACTTTTAGTCGCGATCTCGGTCGTAATGATATCGGGCGCCGCGTTTGCCGGAACTGGGGCAGGCGGTCTTAACTGGCGGCAGCTCGGCGACAGCCGCAACAATGAACCCGGGAGCCACTCCCAATATCACTCGGCGGTTTCTGTTTCGTGTACCTACCCAGACAAGGTTTGCACGGTGTGCAAGGTCAACAATGCACAGGTTTTCTGCGCGACATTCAAGAGAGGGGAGGCCGAATGACCCTCTCACGTCGAGACGAGTTTGCGAAGGCGGTCATGTCCGGCCTGATGGGCGCACCTAACTCTGCTTTGGCCAACTGGAGACCAGAAACGGTTGCCAATGAGTGCCGAAGGAGAGCCGACGCACTCGTTGAGGAACTCGACCGCACGGCGCCCAAACCGGAGGAAGAAAAGGTCTTCACTCCAGAGGAACTGCGGAGTGTCACCGGTGGCATCGTTGACATGTTCAACGCGAACACACCTCTGAGCTATCCGTACTTCAAGAACATCGGAGAGGTGCTGGACGAGTTAAAGACGCTTGCGCAACGCGACGATCTCGGATTCCCGGTCAAGCGCCCTGAGGTTGAGGACGATGGGCGGGAGATTTTGTGCGCATCCGGCGACGGGACACGACTAACAATCGTCGCTTGCAAAATAGGGCCGCAGATGTGGATATCTGGGAATGTCTACATAGACACCCCCAACGCCCGCCTCTTCGCCCTCCGCATCCTCAAACTCTGCGACGAAATCGAGGGTAAATGACCTGCTTTACAAGAAAACTAGCGCCAAAAGTGTTCGTTTGCCTGGCGAGTCCGAAGCTGTGCCGGCTCATCGTCGATGAAACATCCGAAGAGGACGCTGCCGTGCTACTGTCTATCCAGGACTGCGTTGATGTGGCATCAATTCAGCTAGACGCTGATCAGGCGGAGTGGCTTGGGGAGCACCTAATCGACGTCGCGCGTGCCTTGCGCGAGAACCTGGGGAACGCATGACCCGAACCCAAATCCTCTACGCCTGGCGAGACCTGGCGCCGCACGACGACGAGTCGACCATTGACGCGATCCTGGCAATGGTTGACATGCTGACTGGGGCGAAGTCAGGCTTTCGAGTTGTCGACGCGGACGCTCTCGACGCAATCGTCGACGAGGTCAAGCGGGCCGCAAATGCCGCAAGTCTCGCCGAGAGCGAAGCGAGAGACGCCGAATACTACGCAGATATCGCAATGATGGGTCTCAAGAAACTCATCGAAGGAAAGTCATGATCCTATCACCTATCTTTGACATCAGATTCATTCTCTGCCCGGTGGTTATTGCCTGGCGCCGCTTCTTGCCGGTCGGTTCCTGCGACTGCAAAACGCTCTACGTTTTCGGGTTCCGGATCGCAACTTGGAGGGTTGACGTATGATTGCCACATGGCTCTCGACCCAACCTGAACGCGTCCGCGCCGTTCTCGACCCGAGCTGGTCTCCGGTGCAAGCGGCGGTTGTCCTTGCGGCTAGGCATGAGCAGGAGGCGATCGCGTCGCTGGAGGCGTTCTTCACGCCCGATCCAAAGCACAATCCAAGCTTCTGGAGTGACGAGTTTCTCGGAAACCTGGTACCGGCCAGATGTTTCGCGGATGACATGGGAGTCGTCCCAGCGTGGCGAGCCGAGCAGCTTAGCTGCGAACTCCTGAACCTACGACTAGAGCGCGAAACCCTCCTCGCCGCGATGGGCCCGCTTGGGACGCCGCCGCTTCCGAACGATCCGAGGTTGCCGTGAGCGAAGATTGGTTTTTGGACATGAAACACCGCTACAGGTTGCCTCCTATTCCGACCATGCCTGAGGTACCAACATCCACAGAATTCGAGATGCGTCGCCGAATAGCCAAAGCGCTCCGGTCTATCGCTTGCGGGACACCGGACGCGATAGCTCAGGCCCGGGCGGAGTTGGTTTCGGCCCTGGAGTTGTGATAGAATTGACAGAAAAGAAGAAAGCGCCCCGGGAAACCAGGGCGCTTTTCTCGTTTCAGAAGTCGGCGAGCGGATCGTCAAACTGATTGTCGAACGCTCGGTACCGGTCGTTCGGGTCCGGTGTCACCTCGAAACACTTGTGGACCAAGTCGCTTTCGAGCTTGTAGATTCGCCCTTTCGGTCCCGGGCCTGGCTTGTTTTTCGCCAGGTGGATTACCCGGTCTCCTTGTCCCGCGATTCGCTGCCCGGCTCGCATGATATCCGACTGAGGCTCGAAACCGATGGCTACGACCTCGGCGGCATTCACAACGTCCTTCGAGTCGCGAATGCAGTACATGTCCGGGACTGGGTCCTTCACGTCTGGCGTGACCTGACCGAAGATGATCCCGGTCTTCCCCTCGGTTTTGATTAGGTCGGTCATGTGCCGAGCTATGAAGTTCAGGTGAGCCCGCCTGTCTCCTTTCGGGTCTGGCTTGTCAGCGTCGAACGCGTGAAGGTAGTCGAAAGCTACCAAGTCGACCGCTTCCAGTCGGATCATGTTGCGCGCTTTCTTGACGGCCCATTCGACCGACTTCCCGCGTGCGTCTAGCATCACAGGGACGTCCTCGCCAGCTGAGACGACCGAACCGACTCGGGCCCGTTCGTCATGCGTTAGCGACTTGTGGTCGAACCTGAACGGGTCGACGCGGGCCCTCCGAATCATCAGACGGTCGCCGTACATCGAAGGCGCATCCTCGCACGTCACGATGAGCACGCGCCTCCCTCGCTTGATGTTCTCGTCGGCGACCATCAGAGTCCATGCCGACTTTCCCCAGCTGGACTTGGCCCCGAAAATCCAGACGGCCCCGTTTCGGAAACCGCGCGTGTCGTGGTCAAGTTCGTAGTGACCGGTGGTGACTAGGTCGAGCTTCTCAGCTGGCGACACCGCTCCAGCCATCGAATCAGCAAGCAACTGCCGAACCGTGTGGACCCTTGACGCGTCGTCCGAGAGCTCCCTCGCGGATTGGGTCATCGGGACCAAGTCGCGCGGCGGAATGTACGGAAGGAGCGTCTTATTTTTGGCCTTGTCGGCTAGGTCTTCGGTCATGATCTCACCTCCAAAAGTAACAACGTTGTGCACGGACATCGGCACGCTTCCGCAGTGCAAGGCAACAGAGCGAACCGGTGACGATTTGTCGGCGGGGGATACGCAAAGAACTTCAGGTGTCCGCGGGCCAGTTCGTGGCGCCAGTCGACGCACTCGGTTTTCGCGATTCGCCGCTCCGCTCGGTGTGTTCTCAGCTTGGATTCACGCCCAATGCCCCAGCTTCCGCCGTGGTTCGATCCTGGCCGACGAGACCAGTATTCGTAGCCGGGCGGCTTTCCTTTGCGCTTGCTCCGGCTCATGTCGACTCACCCCACTCCGCGCGGACTACCGGAATCGGAGCATCGCGCGCGGCCCGCAGTTCGGCAATCTTCGCGTCGTATTCGCCGACTCCGCACCCGAGTGCGCGGAGGGCTAGGTTTCGTTCTTCGCGTGTCCTGGCTAGTTCGATGAACAAATCTTGCCTTCTTGATTCGACCAGAAACAGCTCGCTCCTCAGTTCGTTGATGATGCAAGCTGCTAGTTCTGGCGTCATTCCACGGGTCATCGAAACCTCCTCGGGATCCGAACTCCGGTCTGCTTTGCTTCCGCTAACAGGGCCGAGAGAAAGCGCAGTGTTACGCATGTTGACTCTGGGTTCCACTCCGAAAAGTGGCACCCGGCCGCGTGGACTAGCCACTGTCTGAGGCTGGTTCCGCGGCGACGGCGTTGCTTTTTCAAAAGAGGCTCCGTTGCTTTCCTGAGTTCGTAATGTTCGCCACGAGCTGCCGGAAGTAGCTCGGTTTGAGTTCGGCGCCGACGAACTTGCGCCCCTCGGAAACGGCCACGTAACCCTCGCTGCCGATGCCGGCGAACGGTGAGAGTACCGTGTCCCCTGGATTTGTCCAGAGCCGTATTCCTCGACGGATAACACCGAGCTGTAATGGGCAAATGTGCTTTTCGTCCTGCTCTTCTCGGGCACTCTTGTGTTGCAGTGTATCCCCCTGGTCAATGCCCATCGTGTCGCCGCTGTCTTTCGACGGGTTGACGAACCGCAAGAAGCCTTCGTCATCCGGGTGGCCAGCAACGCTCGCCCATACAGGGCTTGCGTATCGCTGCCAGCGCTCAACAGGGAAGCTTTCGTGTGTGTGCTCAACCGGTTCCGTGTTCACCCCCGGCTTTCGCATCGTCACAAGGTAGTCAGGGATTCCCTGGCGACTCATCGTAGAGTCTTTCCGGATCTGCTTGTGGAGCAGCCCGAGAGCCTTAGTGCGCTGCATGGCCGTTACAGGGTCCTTCCAAATTGCGACCTCGGAGTGGAAGATCCATCCGGCATCGACAGCTGCCCGAATCAGGTCCCCGCGGAAGTCGCGAAGCCCGATGAACCCGTCGCGAGTTTTCGAAGTCGGCAAAAGCATGCAGTGCATCGACATCAGCCGGCCTGGTTTCGTTACGCGAAGCATCTCCGGCATCAGGAACGCATAGTGCTGGAGAAACTCGTCCGTGTCCTTGCAGTTTCCCATGTCGCGCTCGCTCGCACTGTAGGTGTACAAC
>ERZ869925.497-NODE-497-length-28708-cov-13.334904_pt1 | contig 28708 bp, 33 predicted proteins | sample MGYA00579311_ERZ869925 | MGnify/ENA primary metagenome ERZ869925 (study PRJEB32216, sample SAMN09231817) | wastewater metagenome | place: USA: Maryland | collected 2016-07-30 | study: EMG produced TPA metagenomics assembly of the PRJNA472060 data set (Reclaimed...
TCCACGATGCACTTCGGGGAACTCTGCGAAGACTGCGAAGCGCGGGCGCGGCGTCGGGACGAACTGGACGCAGAGATGGAAGCGGAGAACCCGCGATGCTCCGTGTGCGAGTGTCGCAAGGATGAGCACGGCGAGGTGTTCCCTTGCCGCGTGGACGAGCAGGACGAACCGTTTCCGTGCAGTCCGGTCTAACGTAGTCCAACCCTGAGAGGAGAGAGCATGAGCCAGCTTCGGAACCTGTTGACGAACAAGGTCATCGCGCACAAGGTCGGCGGCGGTCGCAACCTGTCTCGCATCCGGCGCTCGCGCAAGAGCATCGCTGCCAAGGTGCGCCAGATGCGCTCCGAGATCACGGAGCAGCGGGCGCTCGCCGCGTCGCAGTACCAGCCCAAGCCGCAGCCGAAGCCTGGCCTTCTGCGCCGCGTCGGCAACTTCCTCACCCGCGCTTTCAAGGGGAACTGACATGCCCACCCTGGCACCCTACCCCTTCGAGATCCCCGACGTTCGCCGCCCGCGCAAGGTTCGCGGCTACGTCTGCGTCGCCTTCGCCGGGGAGAAGATGTACTCCGGCTGCGACACGAACGACTCCGAGGACGCCTACTGGAACCTGGTGGACTCGGCCCGGCGCGACATGGTGACCGCCGCCGCCGTGGACGACAACTTCGACCCGTCCATCGACCGGCCCACCGTCCGCATGTACCAGATCCCGAGCGAGGGCGAGCCGAGCGTCGAGATCGTGGAGATGGGCGAGTGAGCATGAGAGACGGGACGGACCTCGGCTGCAAGATGAGCAACTACGGCCATACCATCGACGACGGATTTGCGGAAGAGTTGATTGCCGGCGAGGGATCGGTCTACGGTCGCTACGCCGGATGGGATTTCCACGCTGCGGTCTACTACGAAGCGGGCAGGTTCTTCGCGGACGTTTGGTGCTACGGGTCGAAGCGCAGCACCGAGTCGGCTCTATCCCTGCCGCAACTGATGAACGTGGTGTGCGATAGGTACGGGCGAGCATGATCTATCACGCCACGAATCTCCAACTCGTCTCCCGCGCCTGTCCCTACGCGCTCGAACTGTACGAACAGAAGGTGCCCTACTCGCGGGACGTGTTCGGCGTCGGGATCGCGGCCCACTGCATCCTCGAAGCCGTCCAGACCTGCACCAACGAGATCGGGCGCGAACTGACCGAGGAAGAGGTCAAGGTGTCCGCGCTCGGCGTCTGCGAACGGTTGATGACCACGGGCCGGTCCTACGATGGAGTTCCCGAGCCTCCGATGAAGCCGGAGACGGTCTTTGCCGGGCAGGAACTCGCGCTCGATTGGCTGCTCGGCGTCGAGCCGTGCCAGCCGGGAGCGCGAGTCGAACAGGGCCTCGGACTCGACGCGCAGGGCCAGCCGTGCAGCTACTGGAAAGCGGACGGGCTCACCATCCGGACCATTCTCGATTCGGTTCGCATCTCGCAAGAGGCGGACGAGGAGAGCGCCCGAACCGTGCTCACCGTGCGCGACTGGAAAACGGCTTGGAGCACGGACGAATCCGAACTCGACACGCTGCAGCGGAAGATTCAGGCGATTGCGGCGTGGCGGACTTACGGGCCGGTGGACGTGCTACGGCTTGAGGTCTGCAACCTCCGGCTCGGCAAGGTCTACACGAAGGAGCTCTACCGTGAGGACGGGCTGGACGCGCAGATCGACGAATGGTGGGGACAGGTGGCGGCGACCGTGCGGGCTCTGAACGCACAGAAGGCTCTAGGACCGAGGCCGGCGGCTCCGGGGAGGGGATGCCTCGCCTGCCCGTTTATCGGCGCTTGCGAGCACGCCCAGGACTACGTGGAGCGGGCCGGAATGCACAACACGCCGGATAAGCGCGCCACCGCCTACTGTGTGGCGACCGCCATGCGCGAGGAGCTTGGCCGGCAGCTTCGCATCGATACGGAGGAGGGTCCGGTCAAGGTGGCCGATGGACTCGTCGGGACCGTGGCGAAGGAGAAGAGGCGGCTGAAGGCGGACGGCTACTCGCTGCTCTGGGAGCGTTGGGAGGAACACGGCGGGGATGCGCTCGGATTCGCCAAGGCGCTGAAGCTCACGGCGTCGAACGCGAAAGAGATGGCACGAACGCTCTACTTCGACCGCTCCGCAAAGGCCGACCGCGAGGCGTTGATGGCCGAAGTTACCGAGACGGAGATGGCCCGCGAGTTCGGATTGTGGCCGGATGAAAATGCTTGATTTCTGCCGGAATTTAGCAGAGAATGAGCGGGTCGGCAACGCGTATTCGGCGCGCTACCGACCCTCACCGATCCGGCATGGAGGGCCGCATGGCTAGAACAATCCTAACACTGGAAGAACGGTTCATGTCCAAGGTGGAGCCCGAGCCAAATACTGGCTGCTGGCTGTGGGTAGCCTCTATCTTCGGCAACACCGGGTACGGCCTTTTCAATCTCGTCCGCGATGGGCGCAAGTCTGCCGACAACGCGCACCGCGTTTCTTGGGAGATCTTTCGCGGAGAAATACCGAAAGGGGCATACGTTCTTCATCGCTGCGACGTGCGCACATGCGTAAACCCAGATCATTTGTTTATTGGTAGTCACCAGGACAACATGACCGACTGCGCAAGGAAGGGCAGGGCGAGATCAGGTAGAGGTCTGTATCCGTTCGGGGTTAGGTTTCAAGTGGGAGCGTTCAGGCCTAAACCGTTCGGCACTCAGGTGACATTCTGTGGAAGGCACTATTCGGCTGGATACTTTTCGACCATTGAAGAGGCGAGCATTGCGGCCACCGCGTTGAAAGAAAGACTCTACCGAGAGGGGAAAGCACAGTGAGTCACGAATACTCCAGCATCGAAGGCCTGGAGCCGCGCCTGCCGCTTGGCGCCGCCCTGTGCCTTGGAATCAAGGGACCATCCGGCGCACCGACACAAACCGACCGTTTCTTCTTTGTCTCCCCATACGATTCGACGGAAGGGAAGTTCTCCGTTCGTCCGCAGCTTGCCAGTTTCCGCGCCTTCAACGAGGCGGACGTTAAGGATCGCCAGTCGATCAAGGGGAACTTGCTGCACAGCCGTCAGGAGGATTGCTTCTATCACCACCTACGCGCCCAGGTGCTCACGCCGAAAGAGAAGTGGCCTGCGCACCCGCAGAAACGCCCGGCCTGCGTTGGCGACGGGCACAACGCAACGCGCTATTTCGGGCAGACAGGAACAGACGATTTCCGGCCCATACCATGCCCGGGGGAACTCTGCCCGTTCCGTCAGGGAGCTTCCAAAGCCTGCAAACCATTTCTCCAACTGCTCTTCCGTCCGCGATGGAAGGAAGGCAGCCCGCTCCCGACGCCGCTGACGAAGCTGACCAGTGGTTCGTGGTACTCGGCGGCGGCAATACTCGGATTCTTCACGCACGTCCGCGAACAGGCGGCGCAGCTTGGGATCGAATCGTTCTCTCTGTATGGGCTGCCGTTCGTTCTGTCCGTTCACATGAAGACGAAGCCCCAAGCTAGCCAGCGATTCCCGGTGCTGTCCATGTCGCCAGATACGGACCTGATCGGATTTCTGTTGGCGCAGCGCGAACAGCTCGACCGCATCGGCGGTCATGCTCCGCTGGCCCTGCCTGCCGTAGCTCTCACTGACGCCGAGATGCGCTCGCCGGAAGTTCTGGCATCGGACGCCGCGTTGATCTCGGGTCCTGTCAGCAAGCCCGCCAACGCCCCGGAGATCATCGAAGCCGATGAGGTGCAAGCCAATCCTGCCGTCCTATCCTCCGAGGCCGTAGCTCGGATCCTGGGCATCGCCAAGGGCAAGGGGATCTCTCCCGACGCGCTCGGCAAGATGATCGGAGGGAAGCTTGAGGACGCGCCGCCGAGTGCGGAGCTCGAGATCCTGCGGCAGATTGCGGTGAGCAAGTGAGCTACGCGGAGTTCCTGGCAAAGAAAGACCGACTCGACAAGCCGTCCGGATTCGATCCCGGCGACGCGATGAATCAGAAGCTGTTCCCGTTCCAGAGAGCTATCGTACGGTGGGCTTGCCGGCGCGGTCGGGCGGCGGTATGGGCTGACTGCGGACTTGGTAAAACGCTGATCGCTCTGGAGTGGGCGCGTCTCGTCTGCGAGCAAGAGCGAGGATCGGCAATCATCCTGACGCCGCTCGCAGTGGCGGAACAGTTCGCGGAAGAGGGTCGGAAGTTCGGCATCGCTGTGAACGTATGCAAGAGCGGTGACGATCTGCGCGAAGGCATCAACGTCACGAACTACGAACGAATCCATCGCTTCGACCTCTCCGCGATGACGGCGGTGGTGCTGGACGAATCGAGCATCTTGAAGGACTACAGCAGCGCGACGCGTAACACGCTGATTGAGACGTTCGCGCGGACGCCTTACCGACTCGCCTGTACCGCAACTCCGAGCCCGAACGATCACATTGAACTCGGGAATCATGCGGAGTTCTTGGGGGCTCTTACTCGAACAGAGATGCTGTCTACGTTCTTCGTTCACGACGGAGGCGAGACGCAATCGTGGCGGTTGAAGCGCCACGCGGCGGCGGACTTCTGGCGGTGGATCTGTTCCTTCGCGGTCGTACTGCGGAAGCCTTCCGATCTCGGTTTCTCGGATGAAGGGTACAACCTGCCGGGCCTTTCCATTCGTGACGTTCTGCTGCCGATGGACGATGACGAGGCGCTGGCTTCCGGTACTCTCTTCCCCGTCCGCGCCGAGACGTTGATCGACCAACGCCGAGCGCGGCGGGCAAGTCTAGCGCACCGCGTCAAAGCAGCGTCTGAGATTGTCGAGGCGGAACCGAAAGAGCAGTGGGTCGTCTGGTGCGAGCTGAGTGACGAGTCGGACGGATTGGCCGAGGAGATCATCGGTTCCGTCGAGGTTCGCGGTTCTGATGAAGCCGAGGACAAGATAGAACGGCTGCACGGATTCCGAACCGGGAAGTATCCAATACTTATCACGAAGCCGAGCATCGCAGGTCACGGCATGAACTTCCAGAACTGCGCCCGCGTCGTGTTTGTCGGCCTGTCGCATTCGTGGGAACAGTGGTATCAGGCGATCCGGAGAACGCATCGCTTCGGCCAATCCCGCGAGGTCATCTGCTACATGATCTCCAACGAGGCGGACGGAGCGGTCGCTGAGAGTCTGAGGAGGAAGCAAGCTCAGGCGACGGAGTTGCTGGATTCGATGATTGCCGCAATGGGGGATATCCAGCGCGAGACGCTTTGCGGTCTGGTGCGCGAGTCCTCACCCTATAACCCTGCCGTACCGATGGAGGTTCCTTCGTGGCTCACAACGGAAGCGCTGTGAACGTGATTCAGCAGGACGCCGGAGAGAAGTGGGCGATCTATCGCGGCGATTGCATCGAAGTCGTGAAGGGGATTCCGGATTCTTCGGTGGACTTTTCGATCTTTTCCCCGCCGTTCGCCAGTCTCTACACCTACTCGGCATCCGACCGCGACATGGGGAACTGCGCCGACCAGGAAGAATTCGCGGAGCACTTCCGGTTTCTGATTCCGGAGCTGCTGCGCGTCACCAAGCCGGGCCGGCTACTCTCGTTCCACTGCATGAACCTTCCAACGTTGAAGGAACGCGACGGCTACATCGGCATCCGCGACTTTCGTGGCGATCTGATTCGGGCGTTTCAGTCCGCAGGATGGATCTACCATTCCGAGGTCGTGATCTGGAAAGATCCCGTGACGACGATGCAGCGGACGAAGGCACTCGGCTTGTTGCACAAGACGATCCGCAAAGACTCGGCTATGTCTCGGCAGGGGATTCCTGACTACCTCGTGACGATGCGAAAGCCGGGGATCAATCCCGATCCGGTGGCGCATACAGCCGAGCAGTTCCCTGTCAGCCTGTGGCAGAGGTACGCGTCTCCGGTATGGTTCGATATCAACCCGTCGCGAACGTTGCATCACCGCTCGGCCCGCGAGCATCAGGACGAGCGGCACATCTGCCCGCTGCAACTCCAAGTGATCGAGCGGGCGATTGAACTCTGGACGAACCCGAACGACGTAGTTCTCTCTCCTTTCGCCGGCATCGGCAGCGAGGGCTATGTCGCCGTCCAGAACGGTCGCCGGTTCGTCGGCATCGAACTCAAGGAAAGCTACTACGGCCAGATGCGCTCCAACCTGGAATCGGCAGGTAAGGATCAGGCCCCGCTATTCGCGGACTGCGACGGAGACGAACCGGAAGAGGCCGAATCGTGACCGCTCCCGATCTCTGTCCGAAGCCCCTCCGTCACGGCGTCCCCTGTGGCCGCGAGATCGACCTGGATCACGACCTCGGCCTCTGCACATGGCACTCAGAAGAGGCGAAGGGAAAGCCGCACGCCGACGATGACGATGAGTCACCGAGCGCGAAGAATGTCTGCAGCCGTTGTCGCAAGCGGCCCGTAGCGTACCGGGTCAGCCGACTGTGCGGGAACTGCCACAAGGTCATGCACCGGCAGAACGTCGTCGAGAGCGGCAAGAGATTGAAGCGACTGTGAAGCTCACACGGCGCGGGACCGGACGAATGAGGCGAGCCACCACACGCCCATTCCGACAGGGCGGCGACCAGTCCGGCGTCGATTCCGCAGCCGGCACTTTTTCCTATCCACGCAGCACGCAGGCATAGAGGAGAGCACCGATGCCCAAGAAGAAAGCCGCAACCGATGACCCCGGCCACGTCTCGAAGGTCCGACGCCTCGGGATCGAACTGCCGGACAGACTGACGGCCGAGATCGCCGAGTACGTCGCCGGCAAGCCGTTCCTCCGCGAGATCGCCGTCCGCGATGCCGTCAGGGAGACGGCCAGGAAGGCCGCAGAGGCCGCGACGGTCGGCAAGGTGGCCGAGATCATGGCCGAACTGCTCGCGTAGCTTCGTGGCCCCTCCTCGTTCGTCCGTGCCCAGGCTCGCGGAATTCCTCTGCGCGCCAACTGCTTTCGGCTGAGGCACGGGTACTAAAGAGACGGACGGGCGGGGAGGGGCTGTTTTCTTTTCGATGGGAAACCATGTTGACAGGTGACGAATCGTGACAGAGAGTGACGCTATGGATAACGAGACGAAAGATATCCCGTCACGCGGTTTCGCCAAGCTCGATTCTGGCATCGTGGACTCGACAATTTGGATGAAACCACACGACGCCCTGCGCGTCTGGATCGCGCTCTTGGCGAAAAGTGACAGCTACGGGATCGTCCGGATTGCCTCCCCGGCGCTCGCTCACCAATGCTTCGTCACCCCGGAAAGACTCGACGCGATCATGCACGATTTCTGCTCTCCGGACCCGGACTCGAGGAGCCCGGACCACGATGGCTGTAGGCTCCAACGCATCGAGGGCGGCTGGCTGATCGTGAACTACTTGAAGTACCGGGACATGATGCAACGGAAGGCCGCGAGCCACGCTGAGAGGCAGGCGAAGTACCGCGAAAAGATCAAGGCCCGTGACGCGAGAGTGACGCGACGCGTCACTGGTGACACAGAGGCAGATAGCAGAGGCAGAGAGCAGAGTAGCAGAGGCAAGGACACTACCTTGCCCGAAGCTGCCGCTTCGGGCGAGCGAGAATTCGATTCGCTTTGGTCCGTCTGCGCTAAAAAAGTCGGAAAGGCTAGGGCGAGGAAAGCGTACCTGCGACTGCGAAAGGCCGGGACGATGCCCGAAGCCTCCACGGTCACGGCTGCACTTGTCCGCTTGCAACAGACCGAACAGTGGACGAAGCGAGGCCGGCAGTACCAGCCGCACCTCGAGGCTTGGCTAAACCGTGGCGGGTGGGATGACGAGATCCCGAAGACGAACGGAGGCGGGGAGTGCTCGGCCACATCGGGAGCACCATCCTCCTACGGCATCTCCGACGAAACACGCGCCCGACTCGAGGCCCGGCAACGCAAGTCCATCGAAGAATCTCGGAGGGAACTTGAACAGCCAGATCCGCCAGTTTCACACTGACCTCGCCGAAGATGGCATCGACGTCACCGACGAACGGGCAGAGCCGATCATCCACGCATGGCTAGGCCAGCTTGTACCGGGGACGACGTGCCGCTGCGGGAGGCAGCCGCTCAAGCGCTTTGAATTCCTCAACGGAAGGTGCGAACGCTGCCGCGTGGCGGAAGTAGAGCAAGAGGAACGGGCGAAGGAATCGCGGGACCGATTCTCCAACCCGATGCTCGCCTGCAACGTGCCAGCAGCCTACCAGGGCTATACCCTTCTGAAATGGGAGGGACCACTTCCCGACAAGCTCATGCGATGGGCTAAGCGGCGAGACGATGACCAGACGTTCGCGGTCATCTCAGGTAGCACCGGATCGGGGAAAACGCACCTCGCCATGATCCTGCTGACCGAAGCATACAAAAGCGGGATCACGGGGCTTTACGCGAATGCCCGCCTGTTGCCACCGGAACTCATGGACGATGCGAGGATGGACGAGCACCCGCTCTGGACGAAGCTAACGAAAGCTCCGTGCCTCGTCATCGACGACGTAGGCGCAGAGTCAGACAAGGCATTCGCCGCCGACAAGATCGCCGCTCTCATCGAATCACGGTTCCTGTCTCGCAGGAAAACTATCGTCACCACGAACCTAACGCTAGCCGCGATCTACGAACGCGACAACCGAATCGGATCTCGGCTGCATGAAGGCATCGACTACGTTGTCACGGGCAATGACAGGAGAATCTAGCGATGACTCAGGCCGACCTTTTCGCCTCACCCGACGCCGAGCCCTTCATCCGTAGCGCTCGCATCGAAAACCCGAAGTCCTCGCACGATGCAGCCGCCGAGATTGAAGAGACAGCGGAAAGCCGTGGTACAATCTCAGGCCAGAGAAACCCCGCCAACCGACACCACCGCCCCATGACGCCGCGCTCCGACAAACCCCAGCAGCCCGCCAACATGGACCGCTCGAAAGGGCGGTCTGCCGTATAGGGCAATGGGAAAATCCCCACAGAAGTCCAACCCTCCGGGCAAGCCGCTCATGTTTGCGCCGGAGGAGGTCGCTGCAGCGCTTCGGGCGAACCACGGTAACGTCTCGGCTACTGCGCGTTCGTTGAAGTGTGACCGGACTACGGTGCTGAACTACTGCCAGCAATTCCCCTCGGTCCAAGCGGCCCGCGAGGAAGGCGTCGAGATCCGAATTGACCGAGTAGAGGAAAAGTGGGAAGAGGCGGTCGAGCGCGGCGAGTCGTGGGCGATCCAACTTGGACTACGCGGCCAGGGTGCCAAGCGCGGCCACTCCGAAAAGACAGAGACGACAATCAACCTCGACTACTCGCGTCTGACCACCGAACAGCTCCAGCAGATCGCAGCCGGGAAAGATCCTCTTGCCGTGCTCGCCGGTTCATCGAGCTAACTCGGAGCTGGAGTTGCGCCGCCGGATGGAGTTGGCTCCTCCGGTCCCGCTCACCTTCCGCGAGTTCGTCTCCAAGGTCAATCCGCGGTTCGTCTGGTACAAGTACGCCGAGGTCGTGGGCTCCGTGCTGGAGCGCGTCATCGCTGGCGCGCTGCGACGGGTCATCATCATGGCCCCGCCCCGTCACGGAAAGTCCGAACTCGTCTCCCGTCTCTTCCCCGCGTACTGTGTCTACCGCTTCCCCGACAAGTTCGCAGCCATCGCATCCTACGGTGCGCGACTGGCCGAGGGATTCAACCGTCACGCCCGCCGGCACTACTTCGCAACGTGCGGCATCGACCGGACGGAGACGACGGCGGTAGAACATTGGGAGACGGGCAAGGGCGGCGGCTGTTGGGCGGTGGGAGTGGGCGGCGGATCGACGGGCAAGGGATTCTCTTTCGGCGGCATCGACGATCCGGTCAAAGACGACCAGGACGCGCAGTCCGAAGTGATCCGCTCGCGCACGATTGACTGGTACGAATCGGTATGGTCTACCCGCCTCGCACCTGACGCTGCGCAGATTGTCACCATGACCCGCTGGTACGAGCAGGATCTCGTCGGCTACCTGCTCGACAAGGAACGCGGCGAAAGCCCCGAGTGCTGGCACGTCGTCAACATGCAGGCGATCTATGACCCGGCGAATATGATCGACCTGCCGAAGTCCTGCACCCTGGAGCCCGACTGGAGAGAACCGGGAGAGGCTCTGTGTCCCGAGCGCTACCCGGTGTCCGTGCTGCGAGCCATCGAAGCGAAGACGCCGCGAGTGTTCGCCTCGCTGTATCAGCAGTACCCTCGCCCGCGTGATGGCTCGCTGTTCAAGTGGGCGCACTTCGCAGACCGATTCCTCGACGCGATTCCGAGCGGGATGCACTGGCTCGCCTACTGGGACACCGCAGGGACCGAAGGTGCAGGCGACCATACCGCCGGAGCACTGGTCGGCTACAATGCCAAGAGTGGACGCTTTCACATTGCGGAAGTGGTGCGCGGCCAGTGGGGACCAGCCAGGAAGGATATGGAGATCCGCGCTACTTGCGAGCGCTGGCGTAATCTCGTTGGTCTGTCCTCAGTGTGGCTCGAAACTGAAGCCGGAATCGGAGGCAAGGATCGCACCAAGGCTACTATCGCGGCTCTCGTTGGCTTCCGTGTGCAGACCGAGCATCCGACCGGGAGCAAGGTAGTGCGCGCCGAGGTCTGGGCAGCGCAGCAGGAAGCGGGGAATGTGACCATGAGCCGAGGCGACTGGAATCATGGCTTCATTGAACGCTCGACGGCGTTTCCGTTCTCGAATGTCGATGACGAACAGGACGCGGTATCCGGAGCGTTCGCCAAGATCGGCACGATGGCTCGCGTATCGGTCTACGTCGCGCCGGAGGATCAGGCCGAGTACGAACGGACGCTGGCGCAGATGAGGCAGAGCGCGTGACATGGCCCCGGCTCGCATCGGTTATCATCGCGGCATGGGCGCTGCTGACTTGCGGGCTGACGATGTTGCTCGGATGGTGGGCGCTGCCTACGTCTGCGGGGCTCGCGCTGGCGGCTTACGCTTACCCGTTCGCTCGCGCTCTGTACGTGGCGAGCTTGGCTGAGAAAGACGAGGCAGAGCGTGGATGAACTGACCGCAAAGACGAGATGGCGACCGAGCGACACAGTTCTCCCCATGTCTCTGCCGAGAGAAACCCACATGGCCGATCTGGGGCTGGTACGTCTCGCGTTCTCTTTGGGATCGACGGTGATCCTGAGAGGCCCCGGCATCGAAGCATCCGTGCTTGTGGCTAGCGTCTCCCCGCGTGGAGTGATCTACCAGTGCGCGTGGTGGAATGACAAGTCGCGCACAGAAGCGTGGTTTGAGGAGTTCGAGTTGGAGGCCAAGACATGAACCCATTCGCCACGCTCGCCAAGTCCACTCGGACGATGCGCCTGCTCGAGACGCGCAAGGCCAACCCGTCGCAGGCGCTCGGCGGGATCATCATTCCGGATCGCTCGACGCATTCGCAGGTGATCGACGTAGGCAAAGATCCGAATGAGCTTGTGCTCAAGGGATGGAAGGCGAACGTCTTCGCCTACACCGGAGTCAAGAGGTTGGCCGGCGCGGTCGCGCAGGCAACGTGGCGCGTCGAGCGGAAGACGGGCGAGGGTGAGAAAGATTGGGAGCCGGTGCCGGGTGACTGGCGCAACAAGCTGCTCGCCTACCCGATGGGCTCCGTTCTCTCGGCCTATGAGGTGTTCTTCCATTGGGCCGCGTGGATTGCGATCAAGGGGAACGGCCTGCTGCGAAAGACGCTCGGCGGGCCGAACGGGATCATCGAACTTGTTCCCATGTCCCCGAAGAACATCTATCCGGTGCCGGATCGTGAGCTGTGGTGCTCAGGCTACAACTTGGTAGAGGACGGCAAGGTCATCTGGAACTTCCCGGCGGAAGAGATCATCCACGCGCGCCTGCCCGATCCGACCGATCCGCTGTGGGGCTACGGGATGCTCGAAGCCGCGTTCCCCTACATCGTTTCGGAGAACGCCTCGCGGGATTGGCGAAGCGATCTCTACGTGAATGGCGGCGTACCTCCGGCGGCGATCATCGACGAGGAACTGACCCCGACGAACGTGCAAGCCGATCAAGCGGCGCTCTCCGTGGCCTTCCGGCGCAACGCGAAGAACCGAGTTCCGATGCTCATGGGCGGCAAGAAAACGCTGCTCGAATTCGGGTTCTCCCCGGCCGACATGGCGATTCCCGACGACCGCGAGCTGACCCGCAACGAGATCGTGCTGGCGTTCGGGATGCTTCCTGCCATGTTCTCCACCGACGCGGCGACCTACGACAACCAGGACGGCGCGATCCGGTACATGTACGAGAACGGAGCGGGCGAGCTGTTGGCGCTCATGCGCGAGGCGTTGAATCTGGCGCTGCTCAGCCAAGAGGAGCGCGAGTCCGATTCGGTCTACATCAACTTCGACCTTTCCGAGATCCCGTTCTTCCGGAGGCAGAAGGAAGCGCGGATCGAAAAGATGACGCTGGCGATGCAGTCGGGCATCTCGCGGAACGATCTCGTCAACCTGTACGACCTCGGGCTAGAGGACGTGGCAGGCGGGGACGTTCCTTTCGTGGGCTCTGGCCTGACGCCGCTTTCCGAAGCCGCCGATGGTGTGAAGTCCGACGCGGCGGCATCGTTCGGTTTCCCGCCGTCGAATCAGCCGAATCCGTTCGATCCGAAGCCGCAGCCGGAAGAGCCCGCGCCGAATGAGCCACCGCCGCCCACTGAGTAACGCGGAGGTCTACGGGGTTGCGCAAGCCGCTGAGCTCAGTTCCTGAAGAGATTGCGTTCCTCTCCGCCGACGCTGGCCGCGAGCGCTTCCGCGACGGCATGAAGGCGCACGTTCTGTCCCGGTTCGCGGCGCATGGTCAGGCGATCAAGGGCTCCGTGTTCGATCTCGGCGTCTACTACGGCTCGCCGTCCGTGGTGCGCGTGGTGTCCGATGCAAGGGCCGGCGCGGTGGCTTGGACGGGAGCGCTCTACCCGGAGGATCTGCCGGCGCAGAAGGCCCGCAAGTCCGCCGCAGGGACCAGCGAAGCGGAACTGATCGAAGCCGCTCTGGACGCCGGAATGGAGCTTGGCTTGCAGACGCTCCCGGCACGGGCTCGCAAGGCGGTGGACGTAGGCGCAGCGCGCAAGGTGGCGCGTCAGAGACTCCGGCAGGGATCGTTCCGCAAGAACCTCGCGGCGTTGGAAGAGTCGCAGCGCGGGCTCGCCGTGCTGCTGAATGCCTCGCGTGATCCGGCGCTCACGGTTCTGAAAGACTCGGATCGTCTGGCGCAGGCGTTCGGCTTGAACTCGCGGCAGGCCGCTACCATCGTGCGCGAGACGCGAGCGCTGGTAGACGCGGGCAAGAAAACCGAAGCGATCAAGCGGGCGATGGCGAAGCGGGTGCAGCAGGCCATCGAAGCGCGGGCGGAACTCCTCGCGGACGAGTTGGGTCGCGAGGCTATCGGCGTGACGCAGACCGCGCTGTGGGAGCAGGCGAAGGCGCAGGGATTGCTTGAAGAGGAGCGGCACCTGCAGGAGTGGGTATCTCGGCATGACGACGTGGTATGTCCGATCTGCGACGAACTGGACGGGCAGCGCGTCGAGATCGGGGAGCCGTTCGAGTCTCCCACCACGGGCGAACAGTACGACGACGCGCACGCTCACCCGCGCTGCAGGTGCAAGAAGCGCATCGTAACCGTCCGCACGCCCGACCGACAGACGCGGAGGCGCGTGGCTTGAACGGCGAGCCGGAGTGGGTTGCGATCTTCCTCGGCTATCTTCGCCGTCGCATCGACGTTCGCCGGGCCGCGCAGTTGTCGGGCCGCACTCGCACACAGGTCTACCGCTTCCGTCATTCCAAGAATGGGGCTCGCCTGTTGGCCGAGTGGGAGCGAATCCGCCCGATACGGCAGGTCCATCGAACGCCGTAACGTAGGGTGACACTCCGCAGAAAAACCTGCCGTACCCTATGCAGCATGGAAGGTCCGAATACTCTCGTCTGCAAGTCCATCGTCCCGACGCAGGACGCCGAAGTCGCGGTTTCCAAGCGCGAGGTGACCTCCTACAAGTCCATTTTCGGCAACGTGGACCGGGTGCGCGAGATCGTGGAGCCGGGCGCGTTCGCATCGTGGGCCGAGCTGCCGCAGGCCATTGCGAAGGGTCAGATCCCGACGCGGCACAATCACCGCGAGCTCGTCGGCAAGATGATTCACGCCGAGGAGGACTTGCTCGGCTTGCTCACGACGGAGAAGTACGGGACCGATCCGGTATCGGATCGCGTGTTCTCGCTTGTCCGTGATCGCATCCTGACTACCTCGAGCTTTCAGGCCAGCTTCAAGGCGTCCGACCGCGTGAAGCAGAAGGGTCCGGACGGCGAGCCCGTCTGGGTGCTCAAGGCGCTTCGTCTGCGCGAGGCAGGCCCGGCGGACCCGGACTTCGCGGTCAACCCGGAGACGCGCGTCGTCGCCGTCAAGGGCCTGCCCGAACTTGCCGACTGCGTGTCCGCCATGAATGCGATGCTCGGGACCGAGCAGTGGTGCATGTCCGCAATGGAGCGTCTGACTCCTGCGGAACAGGATGCGATGCGGATGTTTGTCGGTTCGCTACCGACCGTCGGCCAGTGTGTGTCGATGATGAGCGGAGCGGTAGCCGTAGGGTCCCGCGTTCGAGTCAAGGCAGGCGCCGAGCACGATGAGGAGACGAAGGGCGCAGCGGGGACGGTAGCCGAGATGGGCACTTGCGCTCTCGCCGTCAAGTTTGACGGGATGGACGGAGTTCATAAGTGGTACGTCGCGGACGAACTCGAGATCGAATCAGCGTCGGATGAGATGGACGAATCCGCAATGGATGACGCAGCCATCGGCAAGGCATTCCAGGTGACGGAACTCTACCGGGCCGCTCGATTGGATGGCCTGTTGGATCGCATCTCACACAGTCTGACGAAGTGCCGCCCGAGCGCGGCGCCCAACTAGGAGGCAGCAATGGAAGCGGAAAAGATCGAGAAGTTGGAGAAGGCGCTCTCGGGTTTCGAGCTGATTCAGGGTGACGTGCAGAAGGCTCTGGCGAACGGCGAGCGTATCGCGGATCTGGCGAAGGATCTGGACAACCAGCGCGCCGAGATCGAAACGGTGAAGGCCGGCTTCAAGGCGAGCGGTGAGAAGATCCCCGAACTGGTCGAGAAGCGGCTGTCCGACATCGACCGACGGCTCGGTCGCCTGAACGGTCCCGGTGGCGGCTCCGATTCGACCGGCGATCCGGTCATCGAAAAGTCGTTCGGCGCACAGTTGACCGACGTTCTCCAGAACGATCCGAGCTTCCGCGAGCAGGCCAAGCGCGGCAAGGGTACGGGCCGGATCGAACTCACCGGCTCGACGGTGCGCGAGCACTTCGCGGTGCTCGAGGCGGTCAAGGCTCGCGGTATGCGGGCGACCGACGAAGAGATGCGGACCATCGCCAAGACGATGCTGCTGTCCGACAATGCGACGATCACGCCGATCCAGCGTCTCCCCACGATCATGCCGATGGGTGGCCGGCGCCGGTTCCTCTCGGACGTGATCCCGGTGCAGAACGTCGAAGTCGGGACGCTCGAATACCTGGAGTACATGGGCCTCGCGCCGGGCACGTACCTGACTGCGACTTCGGTCACCTCGACCGGCACCACGGCAACGCTGACCTACACCGCGCACGGTGCCCGCGTCGGGGACAAGATCCACGTCAAGGACTCGACCGACACGGACTACAACGGATTCTTCATCGTGACCAGCGTTCCGACTGCGGACACGCTGACCTACACGATGGCCGCAGATCCGGGCGATGACACGGCAGACGGTACGATCCTGTGGGCGAACCTCAACCTGTGGGGCTCGGCGGCAACGGTGGCGGAGAACAACCTCAAGCCGGAGTCGCAGCTTGTCACCCGCACGCTTCCGGCGTACATCGAACTCGTCTCGCACATCTTCCGCGTGTCGAAGCAGATGCTCGACGACGTACCGGGGCTTCAGGCCGAGATCAACAGCGCGGGCGTTCGCGGCCTTCAGGAGCTGAAGGAGTACAAGCTCCTGTACGGTGACGGCACTTCCAACACCATCGACGGTTTCTTGCACAAGGCGGGGACGCAGGCGTATACCCAGGCGACGGCTGGTGACAAGGGCCTGATGGTGGCGTTCCGTCACATGATCACGCTGCTCGCCAACGTCGGCGCGATGGCGCAATACACGATCCTCAACCCGAGCGATATGGAGGCGGTCGATACCGCGACCGATCTGGCCGAGCGGTTCTACGTGGACACCGCGCCGGGCAGCGGTGGCTTCACTTCGCTATGGAGCACGCAGCTCGTTCCGACTCGTTGGATCGCTCCTAAGACGGTGCTGGTGGGCGACTTCGCGGACGGTGCGAAGCTGCTCTCCCGGCAGGGTACGCAGATCTCGTTCACCGATTCGGACGGCGACGACTTCAAGTACAACCGTCTGGCGATGCGGTTCGAGGAGCGGGTTGGGCTGGCGATCACCCGTCCGCAGTTCTTCGGCAAGCTCACCCTGCTGTAAGCGGGAGCGACACAGAGAAGCTACCGGGGCGGGCAGGCTTGGGCCTCCCGCCCCGTTTTCTTAGGAGGGGATGCGATGGCAGAGACGAGCACGGACGTTACGCTGGTAGCACTCCGGACGCACATTGGCTACGGCTACTTCGGCGGCGCCTCGACGCTGCCGGTCAACGAGGGCGACACGTTCACCACGACGACCGCTCGAGCTGCGCGCCTGCTCGCCAAGGGCATCGCCAAGCTCAACGTAGCCGCGCTCGCCACAGAGCCGCCAGTGGCCGCAGAGGGCGACGACGGGGACGTTGCGGAGCCGGTCAAGTTGGACGGTCGGACGAAGGCTGGAAAGGCAGCGCGGCGCAAGTGATTTCGCTCGCGGACTTGAAGCTCTACATCGGCGCGCTGGAGGACGGCGACGATGCAGACGACGTGCTGACCGATCTGGAGCTCTGGGCCGTGGCTACGGTCGAGCAGGCGACGGGCCGGTACTTCGGCGCGTCCGGGTCCGTGACGTGGCTTCTGGACGGCATTGGCGGGGCGGTGCTGTACCTGCCGGACGCCGTGACCGCCGTCTCTGCCGTGTCCTATCGCGGCTACCTCTACGAAGCCTTCAGCGCGCTCACCGTGACCGATGACTACATCCTGTCAGGCCAGAGGATCTTGCGGGTAGACGGTCTGGAGTGGCCGAGCGGCGAGGGTCTGATTCAGGTGGTCGCCACTCGCGGGTACGCTGCCGGCGCAGAGCCGATGCCGATTCGCACGCTGGTCAAGGATCTGGTGAACTTCCAATATCGCGCCGGTCGCAAGCTGTTCCTCGAATCGGGTGGCGCTCCGGACGTGTCGCAGGTGCCGGGGTGGGATCGGGTCATCGCCATGTATCGGGCGCCGAACTATGCCTAGCACGTCCTCGTGGATCAACGTCAACGCCGATAACTTCAAGGCGAGGATGCGGCGCATTTCCGCAGAGGGAAAGTCTCTCTCCAAGCCGCTGAACTCGACTCGCGGTCTTGAGGCGATCCGGATTCTCCGCATGGGGACTCGCGGCATTCGGGCGCAGTTCGCGGACCAGACGGAGTATCGCGGAAAGAACGTGATCCCGTGGGCCAAGACGAAGCCATTCGGCAACAAGCCAGCGCCGAAAAAGACTTTGCACGGATCGGGCGGGTATCGTTCCGCGTTCCTCGGTGGGGCCGGTGCCATTCAGCGAATCACGGCGAACTCGGTAGAGGTAGGCGTCGATCCGGTTCAGTTCCCGATGGTGAAGATTCACCAGGGACGCTACGCATCTCGGCGCGTCAAGCCGAAAGAGAAGGTGAAGAAGCTCGGACCGAACTACGGCCAGTGGACGATGCGATGGTTCCTCGGCCTTACCTACGGGGTATGGATCAAGAATTCCAAGCTCAGCAAAGGCGTGCTAATTCCTCGCCGTCGCGTCTCTCTCGCTGCGGCGACGAAGAAAGAGATTTCCACATACCTCGCTCGGGATATCAAGGCGCGGATTCGCGGTGGAGCTAGCCTGTGAAGTCCGTCCTCGCCGCTGGATTCACCTTCGCCAACATGGCCCCGGCTGAGATCGTGCTGTCTCGGCACGTCGAGTACCTGCGGGCGGATACGAAGCTGAAAGCGTTCTTCGGTGGCTCCGGCGCGGACGGACGGAAGATCCGGCACGTCCCGCTCGGGAACAATCTGGAGATTGGCGGGCTCCCGATGCTGTTCGCCATGATCCCGACTTCGGATCGCCAGCCGGCGCCGGGAGCGTTCACGGAGAACATCACGGTACGCGACGTGATGCGATTCCAGACATCGACGCCTACCGGGGATGAACCGCTCTACGAACCCGGCATCTGGTCGGTTGTGAACTGTCTCATCGGCGTCGTCACCGCTCCGGGTGCGCGGCAGCTCAACTACACGACCGTCTCGCATGGCACCGCGCAGCTCTGCACGCGCGTTGATCTCGTACAAGTGAACGTGATCCCGCTCGACTCTCCGCAACCGGGACCGGGTGCGAACGTGTTCGACGTGATCTGCGACTTTCAATACAAGTCCGTCGTGAGCGTTGGAGCCGATCCCCGGCTCTGGCCTCTGCACGTCTTGGGCGAATAACAGGAGGGACGAACCGTGGCACAGCCATTCTTTGCATCGACCGCAGGAGATCCGGCAAGCCTGATTCGGATGCTGGCTTTCCAGACTGCGGAAAGCGTTCCGTGTCTCGACGCGGCGCTCGTTCCGTACAAGAGCTACGGCGGCATCCTCTCGCCTTCGCCTACCAGCATCCGGCGTCAGTCGATCCTCACCCGACCGATGCGCGAGCTGGACATGCGGAGCAAGGTGGACAATTCGGGCCGGACGCTGCATCTCGGTGACGCGGACCCATCGAATCACGCGCAGCTAGCGCTTCTCATCTCGCTGTTGCAGGGCTACGACCCGGCGACGGCGGACGGTCATACGCGGTGGCGGATCTCGCAGCAGCAGGCCATCGACGGAACGCAGCTCACCAAGAAGCTGACGCATATCAACGACTCGAACAAGGGCATCCCGATCCGCCATGTGGACGTTCTGGCGCGGTCGCTCGAACTGTCCATCTCGCCGCGTCAGAATGCGTTCCTCAAGTTCGGCGTGGAGGCGGGCCGGTTCGACTTTTGGGAGGTTCCGACGATCACCGGAACGGGCGTGGTGCGCCCGATTCTGCGCGGCACGACTCCGGGCCAGTGGGACGCGGACGCGACGGACAAGGACGTGTTTATCAAGGTCATCTCCGACGACGCTACGACGGTGACGTTTCAAGCCAAGGAAGCCACTGCCGGGTCGTACAGCTCGTCTCAGGTGGCGACGAAGGGCGTATGGACCTACGTCTACACCGGGGCCTCTTCGACCGTTCCTCTCGGCGGGCGGGCCGCTCAGGTGGAGGTCTACTTCCCGACCGGAGCGAACAATTCCTTCGTGGACAATGACGTGTTCGAGTTCGCCAAGCGCCGGGTTCTGTCGGTTGTCGATACGGACTACCCGACGCCGCGTCCGCTGGCCGAGACGCAGTTCCGATTCGAGATCAATGGCGAGGCGGTCTACGTCGACAACGGCGTGACGTTGAACGTAGACGTACCCGGAGCCGTGACGCGCTACGCAGCCGGCGGCGAGCAGGCCATCGGAACGGATCGCAAGGGGCAGCACGACGTGACGGTGAGCATCGACCGGCGACTCGTCGATCTCGAACTGCAGAAGGCGTTGATGACAGCGGATCAGGTATCGCTCGTCATCGACGGGCGGAACGATACGGTTGTCGGGACTTCCGCGATCTATTGGGGCATGTGGTTCGTGCTCCCGTACCTTTCCGTCGAAGGCACGATGCACGATGCGGACGAAGGCGCGACGAACTACAACGAGACGCTGACCATGCGGGCCTTCGTGCCGCCCACGGATTTCAGCTACGGCGGGATCACGGACTTCGGCGCAGACCTTGAAGTGGTCGTAGACACGGATCTCGTTCCGGCGGACTTGAATCTCTGATCGTAGTACGGCGGCGGGCGTAGGGGTGTCCTCTCCTCCGCGCCTTCGCCCGTCGCCGGTAGTTTCTGAGGGGGACGGATGGCAGACGACGAAACCATAGTCATACGGGTAAACGCGGCGCAGGGGGAAGCCGCGCTCCGTGCGCTCGGGCAGGCGGGAGTCGAAGCGAGTACAGGAGTCGAATCGCTCGGCACTGCGGCGGCAAAGTCCGAGGTCCATCTCAAGGACTTGACGCGGAACATTGGCGCGGGGATCTCGCTAATGTCCATCCTGCGCGAGAATCTGGACGCCTTGAAGCCGGCGCTGGAAGGCTTGGGAGAGGGGATCAAGTTCGCCGCAACGCAAGCGGGTGCGAGTAACGAGACGGTGACGAATCTCGGTCGCGCCCTGGATTCGCTCATCCATCCATCGCATATCGCGGCGAACGCTATCGAGTCTCTGCAAGTAGCATGGTTGAAGTTCCAAGAGGAGGTAGTCGGTTCCTCGACGGTCATTCCGCACAACGTCAAGACGATTGAGGAGTCGCTGTCGGCACTTGCGGCGGCGCGCAAGAATGCTGCAACGCAGCAGGCCGAGGGCTTGGCGGCAGAGCAGCAATCGCTAGACGAGACGGCGAAGGCGGAAGCGGCGTTGGAAGCTGCGGCAGTCAAGTCGGCTGAGGAGCGCGCGAAGGCCGAAGCGAAGGCTGCGGCAGATGTTGTCGAGGCGCTGGCGAAGCAAGAGGAAGCATTCAACAAGATGCTCGCGGATACGGCGAATTATGTTGCCGAACGCGACAAGATCCTCAACGCGCCGAATAAGGGGTTCGACGGATCGCCGGACAAGTCTGGAGCGGCGAAGAGCCTTGCCGGACTGAAAGAGCAAATCAAGGAAATTCAGGATTCCACGCTCGTATCACCCGAGCAGGCGAATCAATTGCAGGACTTGCGCCGTCAGGCCATCGAAGCCGCTCGCGCCGTCTCGGATCTAGAGCAGAGCTACACGCTCGCTAACATGAACGGCGAGGAGTTGGCGCAAAAGCAAAACGCAGCGTGGGAGAAGTACTACGCGCTGCGACACGCCAACGATGCGATTGTCCAGCGAAACGTTGACGCTGACCTTCGGGCGTTGTGGGACCAGAACGAAGCCGTCGCGGAGTTGGCGGACTCTGCCGACTCTGCTGCTGGTTCGTTTGGGGATCTTGCAGACGCCGCCGGATCTCTTGGAGACGAATCAAAGAAGGGCGCAGAGAAGGGCAAGGAAGGGCTAGACAAGCTGAACGATGGATTCAACGAGGCAATCCCTTTGGCGACGCAACTCCGTGACCTCATGCAAGAGATCGTCACGCTCGGATCGCAGGCGGATATCTAGGCGATGGCAACGCATCCGTTCGCGCAGAAACTCGAGATCGCCTTGGAACACGCGAAACGCCTGCGCGACTCGTTGCTCGCGTCGAAGGACAAGGCCGCAGACGCGGGAGAAAAGGCCGACAAGCCGATGCGAATTACGCGCATCTTCGGCCGGCGCCAGTTGGGCGAGCTCGCCACGGGGCAACCGAACGTGGTTGTTGAGCCGGGCGAGGCGAACGCTAGCCAGGATAAGAAGTCGCTGGACATGGCGAAGGATCAGAGGCTGCGGGCTTTGAATGAGGCGTACGCGAAGGCGCTGGCGGCTTGCGAGCAGGCGCGGCAAGCGGCGCGTGGACCCGGTGGAAGGCGGCAACTGAGCGACGGGACGTTCGCTCCGATCCGCCGGCCCGAAGTGTCGCTCCCGTGCCCGCAGGCGACGGCGATGGCGAAACAGATCAGCGCGTACATCTCGCAGCGGTATGGGCGCGTCGGGCCGAAGCCGGTAGCGAACAGCGGCGGCGGTGGCGGGGGAGGTTTCTAGTGGGCAAGCTGTCACAGAGTCTTTCGAAAGCCGCCGACGAAGCGGAGCGCTTGAATCAGGCGCTGTCGTCGCTTCCGGTCGGCGGTGAGTTCTCCGGCCCCGGTGGCTCCGGCGGTGGCGGTGGCGGGCCTGCGGTCGTGTTCAATACCACCGTTGTCTCGCCGCAATCCGCAGGCCGGACGATCCGCACCGGCGATGGCTCCGGATCGGGTGGGCGGGATATTGTTTCTCGCGCCTTCGCCTACTACGGCCTCAGTTCCGCCGGAGCGAGCCGAGCCTTCATCGCGCAGATCGTCCGAGAGTTTGAACGAATGCTCGCGAAGGGATCGCTCTCTATCCGCGCCGGGGGAGGCGCCTAATGGGGTATCTTGATTGGAACTCCCGCTACCTTTCCTCGGTCCCTCATCTCGACGGCGTGGAATGGAACGAGCAGGGTCACCCGCTCGGCATGACGTGGAAGGAAGCGGAAGAGGACGAACCGTTCCTGATTCAGACCGCGAGCGGCGAGAGCGTGGTGCAGTCTGTGTTCTCCGGCGTGGCGTCGTCCGACAAGGCGGCGCGGCTCATCTTCGACATGCCGTTGCAGCTCATTTCCGAGGACTCGTTCCGGCGTTTGAAGATGGCTTCGGCCAAGGGAGAGGCGGTCAACTTCGTGCCGCACGTGTGGGAGATGGATCATTTCTCGGACGCTGGAATCGGGGACTTGTACTCCCTGACGCATCCGGTCGCCTGGGGCATCGCAGCGGGCGTTTCCTCGGGTACGCATCCGGCGGTTTTCTACAAGGACGGCGTGATTGATGCGGACTGCGCGAGCTTGGGCGGGACACTCTCGCAGACGGTGACCGTAGCCGAGGCGGGGGATATCGCGGTCTGGTACATCCCGGTCATTCGCGTGATGGTGCGCGGTCTGCAATTCGAGTTCGCCGGGGTGAACGGCGTCACCTGTAGTTTCGTCCTTGAGGAAGTCCGGCGCTATGCCTGAGGTTCACGCCTACCTGTTCTCTCGCGTAGACGCGTTCGGTTCCGATCCGCTGCATCTCCGCGTCCAGGTGCAGAATGACGTAGCCGATCCGAACGGCCTGCGGATTGACGCGGCGATAGATGGAACCGCCGGAGCGATGGCGGTGCCGACCGGGATCGCCAAGCAGAAGATCGCCATGCGGGTCTATGTGGACGGCGTTCTCGTTCCGGAGTTGACCGCCTGCCGCGTGACGCGCTCGCGGAAACAGAACTTGCAGACGTGGGACTTCACGGTCCCGATTCATCCCGGCGCCACCGGGTACGCTGGCGATTGGGTGGGGAACGGAGTTGGCTTGTGCAAGCGGCGCGTCGATATCTATGGCGTCTATCTGACCTCGACGGGCTACCATGAAATTCCGCTCATCTGCAACGGGATCGCCGACAACGAAGGACGCGAATCGACCGATGGAGCGCTCGTCACGTACACGGGCGTAGATCGGGGCGGGCGGTACGACAAGGAAGTGATCGACTTCGTTCTGCCACCGGGCTCGGGAGTCTCGCGGGATCGGGTGATTGCCGTGGCTGCACGCCGGGCAGGCGTCGAGGATATCTCGCTCGAACACTCGCCTACTCCGATGCTGCATGAGTTTCAGATGGTGGACGCCGAGTTCATTCCGCCCTGTCAGGAGCTGGCCGACGTGGAGGGCCGCGTCATTCAGTGGGACCGTCAAGGGTACATGATCTGGCGGCGGTACGGATCGGGCGCGCTGGTCCCTTCCTCGGCGCGGTGGGCCTTCACCGAGCGCCATTGGGTAGCCGGTTCGGGCAAGCTCACGCAGCCGGGCGAACTCATTACAGAGATCACGGTCGAAAGCGATATCCAGAAGGTAGTCGGCCCGTGCGGAGACGTAACGTCTCGCGTCACGGTCACCACGAAAAGCCTGATCGGGCCGACCTGGCCGGCTTACGCTCAGAGCGCGGGCAGTTCCTACGCGGCGAATCCCGCCTCGCCTGCGCTCACAGAGCCCATAACGGTCAAGGTAGAGACGTTCGATACAACGCGGCGCTGCGGCATCATCGTCTACGAAAGGCGCACCGTTCAGGAGTGGTTCAATCCCGAAGTAGCGCGCTACGAATGGAACGCGACGACCGACTCGTGGGATACCTTGGGCGGGGTCTACACCGACGACAATACGGACGACGATTCTCCGGCCTACGCCTACGCGCAGGAGCGATGGCATACGACGGAGATTGACGAGACGTGGCACTATTGGTTCCGCGAGAATTTCGAGGGTCCGGAGGCGTTCTATATTCCGCTCCGTCCTTCCGGCCTTGACATGGGCTGGGGGCTGCGGGCGCCGAAGGGGTGGGACGGGCAGACGAATGGAGAGACAGGATTCGTGGATGCGAACGATCCAGACCACTCCTATGACCGCCGATGGGAAGGTATCAAGATCGGGACGCTCACGAAGTCGCAGCGGTGGGTCGGTGTCAAACAGTACGTCCGCACTCGCTCGATCACGTCCTACCCGTTGGATATCTGGGAACAGATCGAACCCGCGAACGGATACAAGGTGCTCGGCGGCAAAGAATCCATCGTCTCCGATGCAGAACAGTTTCTGCAGACGGAACAGATTGTCACCATCCTCGGAGCGGATCTGCGCGGCTACCAGACCGACGAGGATGAGTATCGGTTTCAGTACTTTGTCGGCAAGGGATCGAAGTACCTATACGGCGACGATACGGAGCGGGCCGAGGCGTACGAAACGCTGCAGTTTACCGGGGCGACGTATACGAAGTTCATTGGGACGGGCGAACAGTCGCACGATGAGATCGTGACGGAAACGAATCAGGACGATAGGACGGTTCAATCGGTGGCGAGTACCGGACTGGATTTGTACCTGCCCGCCGCCGAGAGGATTCCGGACTCCGGGCCAACTCAGGATACGGACGTTTACACCCACGACGCCGAGGCGAGCGAACTCTACCAGCGCGCCTATCGCACGGAGTCGAAGCCGATCTCGGTGACCGTCACGGACGATTCTTTGGAGCACTGTTCGACGCGTGGCGTCCACAAGGTTCATTCGCAGTACATCGAAAGCGAGGATGAGGCGGACTGGCTCGCGCGGTGGCTGCTGGACGAAGGCTCGGCGGGCGTCTTCGACGGCGAGCTCGCGGGCGCGAACTTCTTCGTGGAGCCGGGCGATTTGTGCTCGACGCTGCGCTATCGTCAGATCGGCCTCTCTGGGTGCGAGGGTCGCATCGAAGAGGTGACGTGGGATTGGAAGGCGGGCGCGGTGCTCAATACGAAAGTGCAGGCTCTACTCTACCCATGAAGAACTTCGGCCCGAACTCTCCGCGCACGGTACGCGGGCTCTTGGAGCGCCGCAAGCCGCGAGGCGTGATGGATACCCGCTGGCACCAGGAGGCGGATATCGTCACGGCTCCCATGTCCAGCCCGTTCGGCAAGGGCTTCCACGAATTGAAGTCTCCCGCCGGGACGCGCTACCTCGTCGCGGATCAGACTGGCGGGCGGACCTTCGCCCCCGATACTGAGGTCATGGTGGCCGTTCCTCAGGGATTGCACAACAAGGCGGTACTCGGCGGGGCTCCGGCTAACAAGAAGGGTGGGGCAACGCGGACGCGCTCTTCCCGTCGTCGCGGGACGGTGGTGCTGGACGCGAATCAGTACGCCTTCGGAGTGGACGGACTCGGCTCCATGCTGGCGATGCTCTACTCGGACGGGACGTACGTTTCGACGCGGGCAACCGAAACGGAAGTAGGCGGCGACTACACCGGCTGCATCCTCACGGACTCTTCGCTGATCGTCGGAGACGGATCGCTCCTGATGAAAGACGGCGACACGCTAAAGGTATGGGACGTAGAGGGGGCGATCTTCTACACCTATTCCGTTCCGGGCGGGTGGGCCGGCTCGAGCCCTGCCTACTACCAGAACGGCTTTCTCTACTGGTGCGAGATCGAAGACGTTACGGGGCAGACCACGTTTGACATTCGCCTCCGCAAGTCGGATACGGACTTCGGCAACGTCTCGACGCTTTCGACGTTCACTTCGCCGGACGCCGTATCGGACTACGGAACGCCGTGGCTGTCCTGGCTGCAAGAGGCGCGGATTCTGGCGTTCGCGGTGGACGCAGACGGAGCTATTTGCTACACGGAGAACCGCGTCACCGACGAAGCGGACGCGAACGAATGGCACGGTTTGCAGATTCGCTTCCTGTTGTCGGGCTCCAACTCGTCCCGCGAGTTCACGACGCCGGAGCTCGGAGTGGACGGAATCAACCTTCTGGGCGGCAATCCGCTGCCGTGCGTCACCATCGGCACCACGTCCTTCGCTATCGCGCAGCCGATTGACGGCGTACAGTCCGTGCTATCGAAATCGGACGATGCAACAAACCCCGCTGCGAACCTATGGGGAGCGAGCGATCTGGACTCAACAACGGTGGCCGCTCTTAGCGTAGGGACAGATGGCAGTCTCTTGCAGGTTCACTCGGCGCTGGAAGCGAAACTCATTCGCGGTATCGCGTCTGGAACCGTCATCACGACGGCCATCGACGCCTTCGACACGACGCCAAACTATCCGGTCGCAATGTTCTACTACGGAGTCTGACTATGGCCGCTCCAGTCCTCGCATGGTACGAAACGGACGGCACCACCGTTGCCGGCGTCGATACCTACACGCCCACCGCCGGAACTCCAACGGCGGCGCAGACGACGCGGATCTACAACGATAATGGCGGTGCCGCGAGCGCGGACGATGCGACCGAATTGCGAATCACGGCGGTCTCTCGGAATGCAGGCGATACGAACTTCACCGCCGAGCACGCGCTGGCGGCGGGCGCGTACATCGAATGCCGGGCCGTGGGCTCCGGTGGCGTCGGCGTCGCAGCGCAGACGACGGAGTGGACGCCGATAGGTAAGGGGAAGTACCTCTACCTGCGTGATCTTCCGTCCAACTGCTACCGGACTATCGAGACGCGGATCAACGCTCCGGCGGGCTACGGCACGGCGGACGTCGAAGTCCTTCTGGACGCGGTGGCCGCTGCGCCTGCGGTTGCCATCGAGGACGGGCACCATGAATCCGGGGCGGTGGGCGTTTGTCACGGTGTCGGGGACGGGGCCTTCGGGGCGCTGTTGGAGGGCGGTACGCTTACGGCTTCGGGCTCGCCGGATAACGTCGTCCATCTCGACCTCACGACGTGGATTGCCGCAGGGGTGCCGCACTCGCTGCTCGCCGGCATCGGCGCGGCGGAAATCACGATCAACGGGACGGACGGAGCCGCCGCGTCGCTGGCCTCGGGAGAGAGCTACTGGGTGGCTCTGAGCCTCGCTTCGGACGGGACCGTCACGCAGACCAAGGGGAACAAGGGAACGGCGCCTCTGGCCGTCTCAGCGCGCCCGACGCCCCTTTCGGATGAGCCGTTCCTTGGCTACGTCGAGCGCGAGCAGGATGCGACCATCGAATCGGGCGATATCTACCAGGATGATCGGGTGTACGGCTGGTTCAAGGCGACGACTTCGGGCGCGTCGCTGGTGGCTGTCATCTCCGGCGGGCAGGCGATGGTGGACAATCGCCTGATTACCCGGACGGGCGCCACCTCCGTCACGCTCACGGCGAGCCAGACGAACTACGTGTACCTGAATCCGGCGGGCACCCTGAGCGCCAACATCACGGGAGCCCGTCCGAACGTGCGGTCCCTCTTGCTCTACGTGTTCACCACGGACGGCTCGGGCGTCACGGCGACGGTAGACCGCCGGACGTATTGCGGTCGGCGAATTCATGCCATGCGGTTTGAGAAGTCGGGCACTCTCGCCGGCACGAACACGGTCTACAGCGCGTGGCCGTCCGGATCGTATGGGTACATCCTGCCCTGTGTCGGCGTCTTTCTGGCGCTCGGTTCTGCGGGCTCGACCTCCGGCTCCACGATCTGCGATCTCGAGCAGAGCAACGCCGGGGCTGGCTTTGCGACCATCTTTACCTCTCAGGGGACGAGCGACCAGCGCCCGACCATCGCGCAGGGAACGGCCAACGCCATCGACTCCGGCGCCCGTCCGGAGGCCTACACGATCTATCCGTGGAGCCGGTGGCGCGGCGTTGTCGATGCGATCCCCGGCACCGCGTCTACCGATCTCAGCCTCACCGTTCTCGGCGTCGAGGTAGACCAATAGGAGTGACACTCCGGGCGATCTCGGAGCCTACAATCAGTCGGACTACAGGAGACTCAGACCATGCGCTACGCCCGCCGCCGCAAGACGTTCCTACTCGCCGCCGCCCTTGCCGCGTTCGCTTCGGTGGCGAGCGCTCAGGTGATCGGCAAAACCATGACCGTAGCCAGCCTGCCGGCCTGCAACAGCACGAAGAACTTCGGGCTTGTCGTCGATGCCACGAACGCGACGACCCTCGGGGCCGGCGGCGGGTCCGCTGCCGTCTGGGTGGTCTGCAACTCGTCCGGCGTCTGGACCATCGATGAGGTCGCTGCGGTATCGGATCTGTCTGGGTATCTGCCGGTTTCCGGTACGACCGCCGCTCCCATCGTGATTCAGAACAGCGGGGCAGGCAACGATGGCTCGTTCATCGTCATTGACGATCTGATTATGACGGGTCAAGACTTCCTCCCAACATTCAGTGCAACGGCGGTGGTGACGGCTCCGGTAATCAACATCGTCGCGGCCACCTCGAGCACGGTGACAACTCCGACCCTCACGGCGGCGGTGACGACTGCGGCCATCGACGCGGGCGGAGGCACGGACGAACTCACCGTGACGACCACCTCCGTGGCCGTGGGAGCGAATTCGCTCTTCTACCCGGCCAAGGCTTCGGCTCCTCCAGTGGCCTGCTCTGGTCCGACCGCTGGTGGCGAGTACTACGACACCGATATCAACAAGCTCTGCCGCTGCAACGGGACGAACTTCGTGCTGGCCAACGACGACTCGACGACCACCGGCTGTAGCTGA
>ERZ869925.498-NODE-498-length-28646-cov-81.469973_pt1 | contig 28646 bp, 52 predicted proteins | sample MGYA00579311_ERZ869925 | MGnify/ENA primary metagenome ERZ869925 (study PRJEB32216, sample SAMN09231817) | wastewater metagenome | place: USA: Maryland | collected 2016-07-30 | study: EMG produced TPA metagenomics assembly of the PRJNA472060 data set (Reclaimed...
TCTAAGGCGTCGCCATTGGTAAACGTGGTGACTGCGAGTAAATCACCGTCTAACAGTAAATCGCGGTCACAAGGAATATCGTACAATCGGGTCTCAACTGACGGGTAGTACTGGCGTTTTGTTTCCCTGTCCAGATAACGGGATGCCTGAGTCAAGAGGTTGGTAATAACCCCGTCATCCGTTGTATCTGTGGATGCGGTCTGTCCTCTCGCTGAAGCATAAGCCTTGTAATCTGTCAGGGTTGCGTATTTATTGTTCATCGTTTACCGCCGTTCGCTTGTACCATTTCGTCATACTTCATCAGGTACGATAGGTTTTCTTTGTACATACCAAGTGCCGCGCCTGTGTCGTAAGCCGCCTGCCCCATCTTTTCGATAAGGCCCATCATTTGATTTGCGGCTTGTTTGGAGTTCGATTGCTTCCAGATATTCCAGACGTATTCGATCATTCCGCCGTAGTGCCATGACAAAGGCTTCTTTTCTTCGCCGTTTCTTTGCGCTGTTGCGGCGGCAAACTCGAAGCCCCCCCTGTCCGCGTAGCGGTTTCCAAACGTTTGGTATCTTTCGGCCTCTGCCAATGCTCCTGCGTATTCTCCGCAAGTCAGGGCGGCGGTTTGGTACTGTAAAACTAAAGATTGCGCTTTCTCGTGGTCGTTCTTTTCGACTGCTTTCTCTACAGCCTTTTTTATGTTGGTCAGGCTTCTTTCGGCGGATGCCCATTCACTATCTAAAATGTTTACCCTGTCGCTAAAGTATTTCTCTCCGAAAGCAAAAGCCCCTTCATACCCATAAAGCGGAACATCGAATATATTTATATCAAGGTACAAAACGGCTGAGTCTACATTGTTACCTAATCTTCCGCGCAGAAAACCGAACCAGAAAAGATAACCGTTTGCCTGATACTCGTACTCGCTGGCGGAAAGTTCCACGCCGTAAATCTTGATTAGCTCGTATCCCTGCATTATCGCAAGAGCCGCCATGTAAGCGAACGTTGTCGGGAACATCCGAACCCCTGCCAGTTCTTGCGCTTCCTCTAGTGGAAAGCGTACTGAATTCGGTACGGCTGGGTCAACGTCCTGCATGTAGATTGGTTTGCCGTGTTCCCGTTGCAACCATTGCCAGTGGGTCGGGTCTTTAGTATTGTGACCCTTGTATATCTCTGGCTCGTGCATTTGAAAACAGGCAGTCCAGCGTTTACACCATTCACTATTTGCCGCTTCGTTGAATACCCAAATGTCAAATGATTGGTCATCGAACGGGGCGAGGTCTCTTGTATTCTTTCCACTTCCGACAATAGCAAGTTTTTTCAATTCATGCACTTTCTAGGGGGAGGGCTTTTACACCCTCCCCACTATAAAACTAAGTAGCGGACAGGTGAGTCGTCTGCGGGAAGCGTGGGTCAAGCACCGCCCAAGCGGAGTTGAGGGTCACAGTACCACCCGCATCAATACCAACCACCATACGGACAAAGCGAGCATCAGCAAGTGCGGAATCCAGCGCGGCGGGATCAATGTCAACCAACAACATCATGCCATCAGATGAAGTTGTATCGAGTGAAACACCCGTACTGGTTGCGGCGGTAATCGCGCCCCAAGTGTTCGCGCCAGTAGCACCAGACAAGCGATACTTGAAAGCGATTGCAACTTCCGAGCCAGAGGCGGCGGCAGTTGCGGCTTCCATCGTGATGACAATATTCTGATCGGCGGAAGTAGCAGTTACAACGCCAGCATACCAAAAGAAGGTAGCATGAAGCGCGTTTTTGAGGTCAACAAACGGGGTTGCATACGCAGTACCCGCGCTGTCAACAGGGGCTTTCAGGGGAACAATATTTTCCCCAAATGCAAAGCGAGCATCTTTCATTTTTTATAATCTCCTATTAAGTAGCGGAGCCAAGCACAACAAACGGGCTGGTGGTGCTAGAGCCGTTAGCGGGGGTCAGGGCGGAGGCGACGTTCGCTGAGCCGTCCATGCGGGCGATGTAGCGGAACACTTCCTGGTCGGTCAGGAATTCAACGTGAATACTTGAGGCGGACTCAATGCCGCCCTTTTCAAAGACGACATACTGACTAAGGTCAGCCAAAAGAATATCGCCAGTGGTGTTCAAACTTGCGTTGAACTCGGTCTCAATGATGGGCTTGCCGTAGAGGGTGCGGACACCATCGGCGGTATAACCAGCATAGGGGAACAATACAGCGGTCGAACCAACAGCAAACAGTGAGTCAAGCTGAGCGGCACAATCGGGGTTGATATACCAAGCCGCATTAGCCTTACTGCGAAGGTACAAGCGTTGCCACATGGCGGAAATGTCCGCGCCCTTGATAGCCGAACCAGTGTCACGGGTAACGGTAATCAATGCGCTGGAGTTCATAATGCCCTGCGCGCCTGATACGCCCAAGCCTCGGAAGATGTCGTCATTCATCATGAAGGCGAGTTCTTCGCGGCTTCCCTGTTCAACAATGGCGGAGAATTGGCGGGCATCCTTCAAGAGTTCATCAGTACCGTAAACCAATACGCCATACTTCTTGAGTTCCCACTGCACCTTGCGGAAGTTGGGCTTGCTCTTGGTGAGAGCGTCACCCTCGGCCAAGCGATAACCACGCAAGCCACCCCAGCGCGAACCAGTCACGCGGGAAGTCTCATTTACTGCAAGAACATATCCAGAGTTGCTATTCTCGCCAGCGGGAATCTTTGACGCGCCAGCATAGAACGGGCCTACTTCGTGAACGGGTTGCATAACCTGCCCAGCGAGTGTCGGCTCTAAGAGAATGCCACCGTCAGCGGGATTGCCTTCGCTTGCACCCTGTACGGCTTTAGTCGCGCCAATCAAACGAGAAAGGCGGGGGTCAACTTTGCGACCGTAAGAGGTTGTAAAATCCTTCACGGCGCGGGCGTGTTCCGCAAGGGTCTTGAATTCGCGGTCGCCTTCATCGGTCACTACTTGCACGTTTCCAGAGGTCTTGACAGGTTCAGTCGCGGCAATCGCTTTTGTTGCGCCTGCTTCGGCGGCCTGTGCCAACATCTCTTGGAGTTTGGTTTCTTCGATTTCCATTTTAATTACTCCTATAATGTTTGTTTGTGTGTCAGGCACTACGGCGCGTTCGGGCTTATCCTGCTCGGCTTGCGCTTCTGTTACCTGTGTAACATCCTCATCGGATGAAGTTACTAAAGACTTTAGAGCTACTACGTTTTTTAATCGCGGCTCTGCACTCATGGGGGTTACTGACAATTCACTAAGCAACCACTGCTTTATGTAAGTTTTCCCCCCTCTTTCCTCGCGGTCTACCGCGTGAGAAGCCGCGCCAGTTGACCACCCCAATTGAGACAAGTACTCCTCGTACTTAGCGCGATTGTATAAAATGGCATCTCGGATTAGTACACCATCGTCCGTGACTTCTAACTCTGCCTCCCCTATGGGTTTCTTTTCCTGATACCGTTTTTCGTATTCAGTTTCTAGCGGTTGCGCGTGATGAAAGAGAATAGGGACGCGCTTTGTCTTTGCGCCCGCGAATCCGTATTCAGTATCTTTATCAAAGTAATCGGAGGTCAAATCTTTGCCGTTATACACAATGGCGTAGTCTGGCTCATTGATACCGTTCAGAGACTTTACCGCCCCGCCAAAGTTGATATACATATCCTCGGGGATTTCTACGCTTTTTTCTTCTGGCATGGTTTCATCCTCTACGGAACATTCCGCGCCAGCCTGTACAAGGGCATCATGTGCCAGTTGTAAAGCGGCTTTATCCTTCCCGCTGTGTCTTGCTCCTGCTTTGATTTCATCACTCATAATCTCTCCAATACAAAAAGCGCGGCGTCAAACAAGTACGAATGTACTCATTCAACGCCGCGCCTCTTTGTTTACTAGCTTGTAAACCTGTGAGGGTCTCTCGTTACATATTAGGGTTGGGCTGGTCTATATAGGGCGACTGCCTTGTTAACCAACGTGCCCAACCGTTGACGGGATATTACCACATTATTTAGTCTTTTGCAAATACGCCTTGACTGCCGCCACTGCATGACGAATTCCGCCTTTGTAGTTATCGGCTAAGACGGTCATAATCTTACGCCAGCCAACCTTACCCAATTGCCGCGCCTGTTTTTTGTCGTGCCTTGTCCAGTAACCGCCTGCCGTATTGTTTTGAACGGTAAACCTATACCCGTCATTTCGAGGGACTGCTTTCCATGCGGCGGTTGATTCACCTGTGCGCTTTCCGCTTCCAGGGTCAATTTTACCAGTTTTCAACGCCCAAAAAAACCAGCGTTTTTGTTTAGGCGTAAAGAATGAAAAACCGTAAGCGGATTTTCTTGTAACAAACTTGTACGGATCTGCATGGCGCAAGCCGTGAGACTCATCACCTATGACGTAAGCTGTAAACGCTTCCAAAGCAACCTTGACCGCGCCCCTCGGGATTGCCCGAAGGAAAGACTGTACAGCCTCAACATTGCGGATTCTAAACTTTATCAGCATTTATTTACCTAGCGCGATTTCTTCCAGACGACCATACGCGCCCGCTGTTCTGCGCTTATCTGTTGGAGTGAGTGAACAATCGCACTGCCAGCCGCCACACGAAATCGCGGAATTGGGCGCGTTCTGCGGGCGTATGCCTAAAGCGTCCCATTCACTAGCACGGGCAACAATCCCATCAAACGCCGCACACTCTGGACAATGTGTCTCTGTTGCACCTAGCGTCCAAATCATGTTTCCGCCATTCTCTAACGCAATCAATCTTACCGCCTCGTTATAAGATTCTGTCCATCGTTGCGCCCAAAGTGTAGCCCTAAATAACAGTGGGTCTATGGGGGTCTTATCAACTCTAGCGTCAACAATATCCCTGTAATATTGGTCAACGTAATCATACTGATTCAATATCGCAGACTCTAGGGCGGAGGCTAGGTAATCAGGGAGTTCCCCGCGTCCTTCCTCGTCTTTCCACGCCTGCTCAAATGCCTGCGTAAACTGCCCGCTAATCAGATTTGCCATTGTATCAATAAACGCGCCGCCGATACTGCCAGAGTACACGCCCCTAACAAGTCCCTCGATCTGCTTCAACATGTAATCGTAGGTCTTGTAGGCAACGGACTCATACATATAAAACCGCGCCTTGTCGCTAAGAAGCGGCCTAACCTGCGGCACAAGTTTTACAGCCTCACGGATAGCCTTTAGACTAATCACCCGACCGCCTTATTGATTGCCTCTGCCAGTGTCAGGATGTCGCTTTTATATTCCATCGCTGGGGTAATAGTGACAGGGTTTATCATCGCCCGCGCCTGTTCAAATGTGACACTTCCCGATTTGATTTCCTTGACCAACTCAGGCGAGATGTTGACCGCGTGCCATGTGACCATCTTCCCCGCCGCCTTGACCTTTGCCTCCCACCTGTCCAGTTCGACAATAGCCTTTACAACTTCGGGCGGGGTAGGTTCGATGACTTCAACGGGCGGGGTGGTGTCTGGTTTCTTCGCTTGCTTATCTAGTACGCCTTTCTTGATAATCGCCATTTGCTCATCAGAGAAAATATAATCCAGCTTCTCACTAGCAATCTGAAAGGCCGCTTCAACCGTCATATACTCAGACAGTCCTTTGACCATTTCAAGGAACACCTGCGCCTGTACCCCTTCGTCTTCTTGGAATATTTCCAAGCGTTCAGGCTCGAATTCCAGATGATACCCCATCGGGTGTAATACCTGCTCATTCCAAGAGTACTGAATCGCCCGCGCATCAGGGACAATGGTAATTGTATAAAATTGTCGCTCGCGTGCATTGGCAGTGGCTAGGTTTTCGTCTTCGAGTAAGTGCCTAGTTCCTAGTGCCTGGTGGATTTCATAGCGTAGTTCCTTCGTGATGCTCAAATCGCGCAAGGCTTCGAGACCGTCACCGACAATCGTGGGTTTTACACCAGTAGCATTGAAGATTTTCCACGTCAAGCCACGCGCACCAGACATAAACTTATTGAACCAGTTTTCCATTTTCTGCGCTTCGGCTTCTGGTGGCATCCCCTCAACCATGAGCAACATCGCCTTGATTGCCCCGCGCCGCATGTAATCGGCCACCCATTTACTGATTGCGCCGTTTGCCTCTGCCGCTACAATTGCAGACTCTAAAGGCCACACGAGAGGCGGGCCTAGTTCCACGTCAGGGTCGATCAGCCATGTGTGTAAAACCTGCTCGCCCATAAATAACTCTGATACGCCTTGACGCTTGAATTTTACTTCGCCCTTCTTTGCGGCGTCACTATCCAGCGTCACAGATGAGGGTATCCAGTATTTCAATTCCTTTACCTTTCCAGTCCGTGAGCCTGTACCTTTGAACCAGTACGCCCGCCCCGATGTGGTCAGGGAGGCTTCGGTCAGGGCAAAGGTACGGGAAGGATAGGGGAGAAATCCAATCACGTTTTGATAATTGTCGCTTGTGTCTAATTCCTTATCACCTTTCACCGAGTAGATGGTAAACGGCAAATCTGCCATTGCCTGAATACGTGACGATATGCCCGCATATACAGACGGTACAAGGCGGTTACTGAGCGCGGCCTTTTTGGCGTCCACTGATTCGGTAGTCCACACCCCTGGCCGTTCGTCAGTCATGGGGTTGATTGACTTGACTCTGTAAATTTCTTCCGTCTGTGTTCCGTTGGTCAAAAGTATTTTCATGTTTTACTCTCCACTCATCCACCATCTATTTTTGTTTACCTGCCATAGCCCAATGGCGCACGCCATCACCGTATCGTCATGCCCATCACCCTCTGCTGCCAATCGCCACGCGCCCGATGGTAACTGCGAAGATACAAAGGTGTTGAATTCGTGCTTTTGTACTGGAATGTCCAATAGCTTCCAGCCTTGATGTAATAATTCGTGCATGTTCGACATTATGGCGGATTTACTCTCGTTCGTTGTTTCAAATGGCGTGGCATAAACTCCGATGTCTCTAAGGGCTTCAATATTCACCGCGCCTATGCTGTTCTTTTCCGCCAGTACGTTCTGTAAATGCCACTTGTCATATACCTGTTTTATTCGCCTGCGCTGTTCTGACCATTCCGTTTTATTTATGTGCAATAAATCAACCTGCTGTTTCGTGGTCTTATCAAATACGGGCATAGCGGTAAAGTCAGTCTGTCCAAAGTCCAAACCCGCTATGTACTCATGCCCCTCGATATATTCAGCGTCAGCGATGGCGGTAAACACTCCCGACAAATCCCCGAAGTAACTATTACCCGACGTCAAGAAACAACTAACCGCATCTTCTGGGTATTCCTGAGTAAATAGGCGGCCTAATTCTTTCACCTTCTCGCGTCGCCATTGTATTTGACTGGCGTCTAGTCCGTGTTTCTTTACTAGCGCGGCTTCTTCGTCTGTGTAGGCCAGTGATTCCGTATCAATTCGGTAATCGTCATCCCACCACCAAGGATAGAAGTGAAGTTTCCAAATCGAATTATCACTCAATGCCTCCATACACTTATCATAAAAGAATCCCTGTGCGCCGTTCGGGGTGCTTTCTAGCGTCACCTGTGGGCTACCGCCTTGCATCGCGCCCGCTACAATCCGTTCGGCGTCTTTCCAGAATGCTACTTCTGAGCCGTGCATCTCTGTATAAGTATCACCGCGCCCTGTTTCTACGTTGCCAGCGGTCGCAATCGTGGCGGTAGAGTCAAACTCTGGATAAGTCGCAAGGGTTGCGTTAGCGTATTTCCTAAGTGGCTGAATGCTTCCGAATTTACAATGCTCATAAAACCTGTCAGCCATGCGTCTAAGTTTCTGTGTAGTTTCCGCATCATGCGCCAGTGTGATTGTTGTCTGTGTACTGGTAACGATTCGGCGGAACATTTCACCTTGCACGTATGTGGAAAAACCAAGTTGCCGCGCTTTCAAAATTAGGTCTCTGCCTGTTCTGTTTGCGTGGAAATGTGCCTGCGCTCTATTCCACTGAAAGGGTACTAGATTCTTTTCCTTGTCCAGTATTCGAAGGAATACGCGGGCAAAGTCAGGCGGGTTGTTTATCGCTTGTCGCTCGGTTATCATCTACGAAATCTTTCCAACTCATGTTTATATTGATGTTCGGGGCGTCGCTATATTTGCCGTGTATCTTTAGGATTTTATCCAGCGCATTGTCAGCGGGATACAGTTCCAATTCAGTCTCTAATATTTCGGTATCTTCGTCTTTTTCGCCCTTGCCAATCTTTGTGACTGTACGCTGTTTTATTTTCTTGACTAGCCTCCCCTTTCCGCTTTGCTTCAATAAGTCAATATCAACATTCCCAAAAGGTGTGATAAATTCAGTAATATCCCCCCGTGCAATGTCGGCGGTAAGTTTCAGGGCTTCGTCAGCAGACATGTGGACTTCATCAAGCCGCTCTTTTATTGCCTCTTGAATCTCAGTTTTTCTAAGCAACTTCCAGCCGTTTGATGCGGCGGTTGTGCTTTTTACGCTCGGATGTGCCTTTTTATACGCCGCTGTAGCATTAAACCCCAAAAGGTATTCACCAACGAATACCTCATCTGCCTTGCTGAGTTTCGGCTTCTCTTCGCTCATTTGCCTTTCCTGCATTTCGCGCACAACCTGCGCGGCTTCCGTATCCGCGCACCACACTTGCAACGGGTGAACCTACCCAACAGCCGCCCCGCAGTGACGACAGGATGTCTTTACCGCCGCCCATTGTCCGCAGTAGGAGCATTTTACAATCACCTCGGAGGGGGCTAGAAACTTCTCAAGTTTACGGGCTAGGTCGGCGTAACCGTCGTCGCTCATGCTGAGATAAGAATCAAGCGTTGTGTTTATTTTCGAGCCTGAACTGGCCCACATAAGCCCATCCCATGTATAAGTATCGTAGTTTTCTGTCATTTTGCGCCTTTCGTGAAATATTCGATAACCATCTCAAGCCCGAGTTTATATTCCTCTGCGGTCAAGTCAGGGGTTATGCAATAAGTTCCATCCTCCCACATTATACAAATAACAGTGTCGTCCGATGGTTGCGTAAGCACCAATGTTTTTGGCTTTTCTATTGCCGCGTCCAATCCCTCGATTACCATTGGCGTATCGTCTACATAGAAAATATCACCGTCCATGTTTATCCTTTCTCATACATACCACCTGGGCACACGATCTCCAGACATCCCCATTGTGCATTGATAGAATGTGTCCTTATGCCACTCTCTAAGGCGGATGTACAACCATACGCAAATCAATAAGGGAATGAGTATCAATCCAGCTTTACGCAATTCAGCCTCTTGTTCAGCTTTCGATAATTAGTCTTTGCCATTCCACGCCAGCGGTACTTGCAATTCAATGGCATTCGTCTACGTCTGGAGTTTGGGGTCTTTTGTTTCATCTCGGCCAGTATACCATAAATAGACAAACATGAATTTGAAAATTGGTGTCTTTTACCCCTTGACAATCTCAATTGTTTAGTATATACTACTATTATCAGTAACAAATAAACCACAGGAGAAACGAAATGAACATCACTATCCAGAACACCTATTATGACAACTTGTACAAGTGTTTCATGCGCCAAATCGCCATTCACCACAAGGGCAATCTCCACTGCCGCGTGATGGGAAGCCAGCGCGACCTTCACGCCCTAGTTGCCGAATTCGGGGCGAGCCAAGTCACCATCACCCGCGAGGCTCAGGCGGCGGCGTGGAAGTCGTGACCTCTTACTTCATCTACTCATCAATCCCTGGGGCGGGCAGGGGTTGGTCTTTAGCTGTACTAGCCGTAAACCGTTCTGACGCTGACGCCTACATTCGTAAACACCACAAGGGGGCAAAATTCTCTTATGACGTCAAAGGCGGAGGAACGGTCAAGGCTGATTGCGGAGCGGTAACACCAGCCGCGCAGGAAATCCTAAAGAATAAAATCGCCTAACCCACCCACAGGGGCCGCGCATCTTACACGCGGAGAAAAGAGACCAAACATGACACCCGAACAAAAAGACAAATATATATCCCTGCTAGAAGATTTCAAGTCTGCAATTGTAAGAAATAATAGGGGGTGGCATCTTGATGAATTGGCTGCACTTCGGGCCATAGAGGAATTTGAGAACACTCTACCCTGTAACCAAGAGGAACAGTAATGCCAACCAAGACCCCTAAATACCACCGCACCACCCAGGGCCACACCTACGGCACGCGCAAAAAGCCCTTTGTCATCTCGTATGTCCCAGCCCTCAAAGACCCCGACGTTATCCAGTTTTTATTGGCTGAGCGGGCAGAGGGGCAGAATATGACACAAATGATTACTGACGCGATCAAGTTACTCATGGCTTCCCGCGGGCAATCCTAACCCTCGTTTGTACCCCTCGATACTTCGCATCCCCTGCCCGCCTGTCAGAATTCAAAACAGTTTCTATCCTCTCCCTAAGATACACGGGGAGGGGATATTTTATGCACTCAACCAATAACGTCAAAAGGTAGACCGTCTCATTATTGCGGTCTACCTTTTCTTTACAGTCAAGACATAGGTCATTATCAAGGGTTACTCTTTCGCAGATAAAGCACATCTCATATCCTAACAACCTCATCACGAGACTGCAATAACATAGCCTTATTGATTTTTATATCCTGATACCCGTCGATGTCTATCGTCCGAATCCCCACTCCTTCCAATTCAGCGGCGGCCACGCGATAACCGAACCGAGTCTTTAGCTGGAATGGGGGCAAGATAATCCCGTGCATTGTCTTATCTCTACGGGTGAATGTTGTATAAACGGACTTGTGATAATGGCCGCTTATCACTACGGCGGGAATAGTGCGCCCTTCCTCAAGACAATCGAAATATTGATTTTTCATCCAGTTATGCAGAGCGTTACCAGTGGACAAACCACGCCCCGCGCCTGCTCCCTGATGCAAAAACCAGAACCGATTACTAAGGATGTCCATAGGCAGGAAGTCGAAAACCTCGTCACCCTCGGGTAACATTTCCGCCCCGAGTGATTCGGTTATAGAGTCTTCCTCGTCCCCGTCGTGGGCTTCTGTCCCTTGTCCAATATACAGCAAGTCGCCTTTATTCTTGTCAAAGCCTATCTTGTGTAGAAAATACTGCATGAGCCAGATATGCACAGCGGCCTGTTCCCCTACGTTTCTTGTGGCTAGTTGTGGTGTCAAGTGGTGTACTCCGTCGATTGCGTCCCCGTTCTCCACAACCACGAACCTACGCCCATTTCGCTCAGTTGCGATCTGCTCGGCGCATTTCGTGAAGTGTTTGAACATCGCATATTGTTTAGCGTTCGGAGTATAAATGCCGTGCTTGAATTTCCAACCGCCGTTCTCGCCTGTCATCTTCTTGTGAGGGGGAAAGCCTAAGTCCTCCCCGTTGAAGTAGGGAAAGAGAGCGGTACTCCCTCCCGTATGTAAATCAGATAGCGGAATCAGTTTTACGCCTTTTTCCTTTACGGGAAAGAAGTTGAACATTTCGCCTCTATTCTTTTTTCTGGGTGTATCATTTTATGAGGATTTGAATCTTGCCACTTACCAGCATACCTATAAACGTAACGGAGGCGATAGACATCCCCCATGCCATAGGCTTGAATACTGACCACATGGTAGCAACTTTTGCATGGTCATCTTCCAGGTACGTGACAAATAACTGCAATACTTCTAATTGCGTTTTATTTGCCGATGAAATTCTTTTCTTGCTTAGTTCACTGCTTATTCTTTCTTTCAATATGTCGAGAATATCGCCGTTTGGCATATATGGCCTCTATAAATTCGGCGGGGGCTAGGGTAAGCTAACCCCCGCTCTTTTTCAGGTGCGCTTCCGCGCTACTCTAGATATGACGACAAAGGTCGCCTTACTAGGTCGCTGATATGACTATGACTTTTTCGGAGAGAGTAATACCTTGTACGCACCGAAAGAGCCAAGAACAACCACAATAAGCCCAAACAGGGAGTTGACAATCGGGATGAACTCAGCGGGCACGTTACTAAATATCGCGTCCACCAACACCAACACAGAGCCAACCAGAGCGGCGGTAACCTGCGCGGCGTATCCAGACAAATCAACGTTCAATTTCTCACCCAAGAATTTGAGAATCTCAGTTACACACATCGTGATAAGGATTCCCAAAAGGGCTTTCAGTTCGTTTGGCAGTTCTACAATAGATTGCATTTTTTATCTCCTATAAATCTAGATTGAGTCGACTGGGGCATTATACCCCGAAAGGGAGACTGTCTCTTTTTCAACGGGGAGGATTTCTTCCCAAAAACCAAAAACGCCATTCATTCTCCCGTTTATAAATGGGCCACTCGGGTCATTACCTCCACCATTATCAAGCCAAACACCGCTCTTATCTACCTTTAAAACTACTCCAGCCTCTTTGCTTACTAACCCCGCACCGTGCAGAATTTTTACAACCTTCATCCCTTTTTTAAACACTCCGACTTTTTTATTTGATTTCATTTTTTTCCTCACTCGCACACATAGCGGGCGTTTATATACCCGCTCCCTGTCTCAGCGTCCACAGGCGGTCTTTTGTCCCCGCAAAAATGAACAGGGTGATAAGTCTTTGTTCCACACTTCGGACAATGCCCGCAATGTTCACACGTACACCATTCACCATCTGGGGTATCTTTCTTGCAGTACACACAGATTATTTTTGACATACATACCTCGCATTGATATATCCAACTAACCCACCAGCCCGCACAGGCCACCACAGCCCCATATCAGGGGCGATGACTAGCTCACCCGTCAGCGTCAACGTGTCACCAGCCGATAACACCGCCTTAGACTCAAACCCCGTACCCGCGCCAGTCCGCAGGTTGACCGCGTCAGCAGTCAAACATACTTTCCGAATCAATTCGGGTGTGGAAGTGTAAATAACGGCGGGAGTATTTACACCTTTAGCCATATCTGACAATACAGCGGGGGCAGGCTCTACGGGGAGGGTAGACAGGCAGGCGCATTGCGACAGGAGCAAAGCAATCAGCGCAAACAAGACCAAATCAATCAGGCACGCGCTTCTTATGCCTTTATGCAGTCCGTTCATTTTTTACCGTCCAATCTAATATGATGTGTAATCCATCTGCCAGACATAGCCCGATAAACCACCGCCCGAATCCTGTTGGCAGTTCCATCGGCACGCCCATAAAATTCATTGCCAACAAGGGAAGGGTCAAGTATCCTACCCGTAACACAGTGCCAACAATCGGAGCGTGAGAGATTGCAGAGCGATGCGGTACGGTCTTCGAGTACGGCCACCAGAACGCACGCCACGCCCAAGATAAGGCAGTGCCAACAACAGGCACACGGCGAAGGTGGGACAAGCCTATAAAACCATCGTCTACATCCAGATCAGGGGATAATATAAGCCCGCTCAAAATGCCAACAGATACCACAGGGTCGGCCATTGGGATACTGCCAACAGCCAGCCCGAGCGTGGTTAGCGTGTGGACTCTACCGCTAGGCATTGACCGCCTCAGTAATAACCATCACGTCATCCACAACAAAGTTCATTTTTCCTTCTGACGTGACGCCATTTTCGATGACGTGACCGCCAAGCGGAAAAGCTACAATGACGTGACGCGGGCCAATAAGGGGCTTCGGCATCTTCCCGCCCTCTTTATAGGGCCAAGAGTTCATCACGTCAAGCAGGCGGGCTAACTGCATTATCACCGCGTCCCTTTCTTCCGTAGGGGGTTTGACACCATTTTCCGTATTCGTTGGAGCAATCGAGGGGTGACGTGATGTCTTTATGCCTGACGTGACGCCCTTCAATTTTGCCTTTGTAGACTCGTTTGTATCTGCCATTTGGTTCTCTCCGCGTCACGTCAATGAATTCCAGATAGTGACGCCCGTCTTTATTGTTGAATGAGTACCTAGAGCCTTCTGACGTGACGACTGTTTCCGCCTGCCCTGTTTCAAGGGCTTTTAGCCATTCCGTCACGTCATCCATCGGCTTTGACGTGACAGGCGTCTCTACGGCCTTCCTAGTGGCTAACTCGAGGGGTGCGGGGGCTTCTGGTCGTTCCCCGCTGAGGCTTTTGGGGCCTCTACCTCTGACGCATAAGCAACCATTTTAGGGGCCTTACCCTCAAGCCGATTCAAGGCCGCGTCTACTGGGGCCGCGCCGTGCTTATTGCGCTGTGAGTTACGCTCATCAAGGAATTTCTTATTGGCACTCACCACACTACCAGCGGCCTTAGCAAACTCAATCTTTTTGTTGGCAATGGCCTTAGCACGTGCGATCTGGCGATTGATGACAAATGAGTCATCCTTGAATTTGTACATCGCAAACTGGAATCCGTTCCAAACAAAAAGAGAGACGGTTACCAATTCCACGAACGCAGATACATACCCGCTATTGATTGTAAAGACATTGCGCTCTGTCAGGATGAGAACCGCGCCAGATACGAGAGACATGACCGCAACGGCAACCACCGAAACAATCATGCCTACGGTAGAGTTACTCAACTGGTAATCATTATTGCCTGGGTTTTCCCAGTTTTTGTGATGTTGGAAAAACGCAATCGCGCCAGCCAAAAACCAGATGACGCCATAAAACCAAAATGTCATATACCCAACAATACAGCCCGAAATCACATCAAGGACAATCACAACCGCATGGTATGCAACCGTAGAGTTCCGAATAGGGCGTTTATCAATGGGAGGCTCTGGGGCTTCTTCTGTCACTAACTGTTCGAGTTCGTCAATTGTTTCCATGTCATCCTCTTTTCTAAATATAGCAGTCAATCAACCAGCGGGCGGCCTTGTGCGCGGCCTGTTCTGGCGTCAAATCTTCCGAGTTCGCGCCGTTGTACCACACGGAAGTAAAATTACGGTATGGGATGTGAAAGCGGAATTGTCCGCTGATTTCTTCCATCGTGTACGCTAGACCTCTATACTCGCATTTCTGTTCCTGTCTCATGTGATTATCCTTTCCATGGTTCTAAATCGCCGTCATTCAAAAGATACGGCCCGCGCCACATTCCGATTTTTGAATCCCATACGCGAGTTCGCAAATATTCATCCCAGCAGGCGGTATATCCAACCAATTCCACCTTGTACCGTAACTCAGCGCGGCGCGTGCTGTCTGTGTCATTCACAAGGCCCATTGCTTCAAAGACGATTCCAGCGGGGCGGGGGATGTAGGTCATTTCATAAAGTCCAGTCTGTGCCTCAACTTATGGGGGAGACTCATTGCCCATTCGGTCATGTGGTCGTGTCCGTATCGGTCTACCTGTACCTGCCAGAAATATCTACGCCACTCTAAAGTATCAAACTTTCTAAGCAAGTGTTCGTCATGATTCACCAGTAAAATATTTTCGGGGCAGTCTAGCTCAGGAAATCTTTTACGCCTTCCGATCAGCGCGTGATGTGCGTCCTGTGCTAACTTCCCACATCCACACTCGCACCTCTGGCCGCGTTCCTCAAACAGTTCCCGCTTGTCGTATGGCATATTCCTCCAAGTAGACAATAATATTTTGTGCCTTTCGCTCATTCATGGACTTAGCCAGGTAATTCCGATTGCAAAACCAGCAGGTGATTCCTCTCACGTATTCCTTGCGCTTTTCAGGAGGCATCTTCTTCCAGTTCTTGACATGCTGGTGATCTATCACCCACCGCCCCGTTGACGGGGTTTTCTCGCAAATGGGGCACAGGTATCCTTGTCGCTCCAGTATTCGCCTCACATCCTCGCGTGATAGACCGTACTTGTTTAATGTCGCTTGTGTCGGGTATTCTTTCGCTACCATAGATTCCTTCCATTACCTGCCACCAGTCAGCGGCGCGTCTAATCTTCTGTGTATTCGATGAGCGGGACAACATGCGCGGTTGTGCTGGTAGTGTTTCCAGTTTTCTCGCTTTGGAAATAGATTTTCTGTTTAGGTGCATGGCGTTTACTGCCTACAATGTTTACATCTTTACCAGATACTCGCAATAAGACGGGCTTCGTCAGTTCTGCCAATTCCGCTTCAAGTTCCGCGATTCGCTGAGCTTTACTTTCGTTCGTTTGCATTGTATCGGCACTCCTGTTCACGTTCGCGGTTTCCTGCCTTTTTCCACGCATCAGCGGCGGCGATCCAGTCCTCACGTTTATTACTTGCCTCTGCGAGACGTTCCAAGTTGCGGGCACGTTGTTCTAAAAGTCTTCGTTCTGGTTCGTTCATTTTGTCACCTCAAACAAATCAATTTGTCGTGCTGGTACGTTGTCAGGGTCTATCCCTGCTATTGCTAATTCGTAAGCCTGCCATGAGGGTATATCATTTTTCTTATCGGTCTTTTTGCGCCAGCGACGGTATAAAATACAGCGGGCTTTTTGTTCGGCTTCGGGAAGTCCTTGCAGTTTCAAGCCTGCGTAGATGTGACCAGCGGCGAATCCGTTTTCTGCGATCTTCTCAGCGACCATCCACTCGGTAATCATAAGAAAAACTCCCTTCCAGCTTCCAACCATTGATTATATTTGTTTGTCTTTTCGTCTCCCCACTTTAGCAAGAGGGGGAAGCGGCCAAGCCTTGATAATATTGTGTTCACTCGAAATAACGCTGGTTCTGCTTTCCGCTCGCCTAGTGCGTGACTGGTCAACTGGTCAACGGTCATAACTTTTCCGTGTTGGTCACCTAAGTCAACGGCTTCATTCATAAGTTGCTTTGGCGTTTTCTTTGCCAGTTCTGCGAGAGTGTTCGCGGTCTCTAAATGTTCAAATCCCGCGCCCTCCTCAAACCATCTATACAGGTCATCGGCGGCGTAGTTTCTGACGTTGGACATTTTACGCCTGAGCGTATCACGGGCGATCATCATCGCGTCTGACCACTCGGTATAAGCCTGCATCAATACGCCTTCGGCCTTCCATTCATCAACCAACTCACGGAATTCCAGCAGGCTTTCCAGCTCAGCTAATGCGCCAGCCTTTGCACGTACACGGAGCGTGTCATAGCGTTTCTGTCCTATCAGTTCACAGTGGGGGGATTGCACACTGTACGGGGCGGGGGCGGTCGTCATACTAGATACCACTTTCCTTTTATCCACTTCACCACACCCATTTCCTGCAACTTTATCAGGGCATATTCTGCGGAGGATTTAGACGAGTACCCTAAAACCTCCATGACCTTTTCAATCTTTACGGGCGGCTGTTCTTCTGACATGCTCGCCCGTATCAATTCGGCTGTATGTTTCCAGTCTGTTTTCATAAGTGGGAGTGTAATCGAAATTCTGTTCTACGTCAATAGAACAAGTGTTTTAATTGTCAAGCCCCGCAAGAAACACATCCCGAGCTGCCCGCCCTGACTTCTTCCAGCGGCCCTTCTCGGTCTCAGTCAATCGGAGTATCACAAACTCAGTGAGGGCATACTCCGCAGGCACTTTGCGCCGTGTGGGAAACTCGCACACTTCCCCCGCCGTGTTGATCGTAGCTTGCACCTCTGCCCCACAATTAGAGCAGATGACAAACACACGCGGCGGGCGTCCGTGTTGGCGGGGGGAGCGGCGATAAGTGGATTTTACGTTACATTTTTTACACATGGATTCTTTAACTTTATTTTTGTAATGATACTTATTTACGCCACAGCCTTACACACGTCGGCTGCACGCTTTGTTAGGCAGGTGCAAATTTTGACAAATACCGCATGAAGCGTAAAAACAAAATTGCCACAATGAAATAAGCCCAAAACGGTATTTTTTCAAGAAGCACACTTGCCGCATAAAATAAAGCCAAACCAGTGACTAAGCCTACATCGTACTTTGTGATTAGATTTTTCATTTGCAAGATACCTGCCTAACGGTTTGCTTTACTGGCGGCGGGATTGAACAGACACCACCAGAACGCGCAACACTAAATTTTCGGCGACTGTCCGCCGTCCAGTGCACGCGGTGTTAGCCCGCACGCCAGCCTAACAAGATGTAAAGCGTGCCAAGCCCAATCATTTGCTGAGTTACATTGTGCGTAACACAAGCAAATTGAGAACCGACAATCTGCAAGCCAGTTAAATCATTAATAAGGGCGGCAAGCAGGGAAGTGATGACAACATACAAAAGCCAAACTAAAATCTTTTTCATTTTGAGAACCTTTCTGTTAGCAAGATGCGGGCTAACGGTCTTGCGTTACTGGCGCGGCGCTTGACAGCGACAACAAACTACGCCAAGAACTTTATCAGTATAGAACGCTGGCGAGCCGCAGGCGCAAGCCGCGTCCAGTGCACGCGGTTGTTGGGCGGGCTGCCAGCCAGCAGAAATTTCTTTCATGGCTGACCCTTGACCATCATAATACGCTTTCATGCACGCTTCACACTTACACGGCATTTCGCTGGACGTATCAATACCATCGTAAAAAGCATCATCGTAACCATTTTGCCATGCGTTCGGATTATGTTCGCTCACGTTTATTCTCCTTTGCGCACGAAGCGCCCAACGGGTTGCGTTAGTGGTTGGCGGGGTTATTGGGACACTCAATTTCGTGCAGATCATTAGTAGTACCGCATCCCCAACATCGGGGAGCGTCCCGCCAATCCACTGCACGCTGTGTTAGCTGGCGTTTTGACCATTGCCAACAAAGCCGCTTCTTACCCCATAAACGCAACCATACACCGCCCGACCACAGACAAAATAAGCGGGAATAACTATCAGGCGTATTCCAACCAATTACCAAGAGCGGCTTTTTGATGCCACCCTTCACAATATCGAATTGTTCCTTGCGATGAAAATTCAACACTTTAGATTACCTTTCTCTGGCAAAGAAGCCAGCTAACGGTTTGCTTTACCAGCGGCAGGCACACGCAACCGTCCAAAAAATGCGCCGCCTGCCTGACGTCTGGTGCAAGCTGTGTTATGCCGCGCTCTTTGCTTGGTGCGCTTCATCGCTGGCGACAAGAACATCTGCCGCTTTTTCGAGTTTCTGGATTGCTTCGCTCAAAAGTTTCTGAGCTTCGGGTTCATCGGTGAAAGTTTCTTCAACGGTGAACATTGCAATCTTGGTCATGATTTTTTCGAGCTTCGCCTTGCGTAAATTTTTTGTTGCCATGATTATTTTCCTTTCGCCTACTTCGTTTAGCACGGAGCGGCATAACGGCTTGTATCACTGGCGGGGCGGCTTCCCGCAGAGACGACATTTAGCCGCAGTACTTTCATAGGACGGGATAAAAATTGGGCAAGCGCAGAAAGCCCCGTCCAGTGCATACTGTGTTAGGTTGCGCCGATGATAGCGCACAGCCCCACACGCACAAGGTAAACCTTCTGGTGGCTCGGAATCTGGATGAGCAGAACTTCCTGACCACATGAATGTATGCCCAAATTGACACGGTTTGTAGTAAAGATAATTTAGCATTTCAGCAACCTAACGGTTTGCGTTACCTGCGCTGCCCCGTACCAGCACAATGGTTACAACGCAAAGCCTTACCAATCACATTTACAAATTCACCTTTGCCAGCGCAGTAGGGGCAAGCGTCAGGTGCACGCTTTGTTGGGCGGCTGAACCAAATATGCAACGCAACAAAACTGACGACACCTGCTATATTGCCATACATAGGAGCGACTTCAAAACCAATCGCTACACTAAACCAACCTGCTAAAAAGAATAATATTTCTTTGCCCATGCTACCTCTGGCGGAGCAGTCCGCCCAACTAATGTTTATACGGCAAGTGTATCACAACATCTAGAACGCTGTCAAGTACCTCTTTCCCCTGTTCCTCGGTCAACTCCCCCGAAGATACAGCGGCGCGGATGTTATCAGTCACTATGGCAATCTCTAGGATGCGTTCTAGGGTTTCGGGGTTCATTATGGTCTCCTTGCTTGTTTGCTCATTGCGGCCAGCCAGTCACCATCATAGCCGTTCGCATTTATCAGGTCATCTATTTTATCGGGTGTCATCAAGTACCGCGCCCCTATTGCCTTTATAAACTTTCCGACCTTTTCTTTTGGGTTAGGATCAGGCACGACAATAACTTTTTTCGTTTTCAGTGTGTCAATGGGGAGTTTGTCAAAGGCATCTTGACCAGGCACTCCGATAAACTGCCAGCCAGCATCAGGGGAGATTGTCGCGGTAACCATCGCTTTTATTTCACCCTCGATAATCCAGACAACATCGGCATTGTATTGCATATCAGGAAAGGCAAAAAATGGGGGGATTGCTCCCAAGCCTTCCCGCTCTGGTCTGTATTTATCGTTTGGCTTTGGTGGGTTTATCAGTCTGTGCTTTATGTTTAGTAAATTATATTCCCTGTCAAATAGTGGGATTGTCAAAGTGGGAGTGTGGTACTCAGTACCTTTGAACATAATCGCCCGATCATCACATGCGCCCAGTGTCCACAAGCCTTGATAACTTTCATCAATCCCACGACCTACCCAAGCCAGCCGCCCCCATTCCTGCATGGTCTCGTGGTAATGCCTGTGCATCTGTGCAACCTGTAATTCTTGACGCCTTGCCTCTACAATCAAGCGGGTTTTTTCGTGTTCCTCTTTTGCCCGCTCTAATCGCGCTTTTGCGCTCTGCTCGATTGCTATCGGGTCACTGGCTATATCGCCCCCCAAGAACGCACACGCCCCCTTGAAATCTAAGCCCTGCCACTTCATCACAAAAGAGATAGCGTCACCTCCTCCGCAGTCCTCACCAGTGAAACAATTCCAAACCTCGCGACCTTCCTTTTGGAAGATTGAAAACGCTGTATCATTCAGGCCGCCGTGTAATGGACACGCACACCGACCATGACCGTCAACCATTCCGCCCGCCTTTTGTACAAGGTCTCGCAAATCCGCTTTACTCAAAATATCTTCCACATTGAATTTATTCATCTTCGCCTCTCGCGCGTCTCAGGTCGTACTGTTTGATTTCAACGTTATCCATCTTATTGTATTCTGGTGCAAAGTCAACCCATTCGTGAAAGTTCTCAGGCCCCATCTTTCGCTTTGCCACATTGACGATCAAATGTTTGTGACTGGTGACTGTTACACCGTCGAAAGTCTCACCTTTGTTTTTGTAGTGGGAAGGGCGGCATAGGGTAATTGTTCCATCGGCCTGCTGTTCAATACCGCTCGTCCATTGACCATCTTCACCAGCGGGGATAGGCACATCGTATTTGTCAACTTCTCTTTTGGCCTGCACGCCTAGAATAACGCGAGTCGAGAAATCGCCTGCGGCTTCCTTGAGACCGTTCACCACATCGCCGTAAAACTGTGTCCAGTCTCTACCATCTGATCTAAACCGTTGAAGATAGTCAATGTAGATACTGTCAATCCCTTGCAAGATATTTTCATCCTGCCACTTTTCAACGGCTTCGAGGGATTCAATCAGGGCGGCTTCTGTGAGCTTGATTTTATCCTTACGCCTTGCACGTGACTTGCCAGCCAACCAAAGGGGAGTAGTGTGTAGATTTCTCAGGGTGTTCTTTACCCCGTCCCATTCCTGATACTGACCGCTTGCCATATCCGAAGCAGAAACATTCATTTCAGCGGCCACATGGAAAAGGCGGAGTTCCTCGATTAGTTGTTCCATTGTCCAGTACAAAACTACATCACTGCTTTTTATCTGCGCTAGGTGTTTTGCGCGTTCTCTCGCCCATCGGAACATAAAACCAGTTTTTGCGTTTCCTGGGCGACCGATGACCGCTATCAACTCGCCACGCTTCACAGGCATAAAACCTTTTTTATCTTTTGCGCTGTATTCCATCTTTGGAATATACAAAGGCATCCCGTCACCGTCTGAGTCTTTGAGTTCGTCTACATATTTTTCGGTTGCGTTGCTGGATTCTATCGGGGTAAAAACAAGGCGGCTCATAATTCGCGCTCCAAGCGTTCTGATCTGTGGGAGGATTGCACACTCTTTACAAACGCGCTAGGCCAGAATTCCATCATCTTTGACACGGGCCAGAATTGCGGGTCATAACCTTTTTGACCGAATAACCACGATACAAAAACCTTCACATCCTCGCCCGCGTTCTGTTTTTTATCATCGATGAATTTGGCAAATTTCAACCATTCCTTTGTTTCTGTGTTGCGGTGGAAAGTCTCTCCAAGATAGGACTGAATTGCAGAGATACGCGCCTCGCGCTTTGCGCCTGCCCATTCTGTAATACCTAAGATAGCGTCTACCTTTTTATTCACCCCTGCAAGGTCCTGTTCTGTGAGTTCCTTTGATGGTTCTTGTATGGTTAAAGGATGATTCGGGTCAACTGGGATTACTGGGGGAGTCAAGTGGGTTGACTGGTGGGAGTCAAGTGGGTTGACCAGTAAAGCGGGTTGACTGTCCTGAGAAAAACACGCGGAATTGACTGTGTAGTTTACCGTATCCCATTTTGACGTTCCGTTTGCCGTAAGGATTCCGTTATATTTCAGGGCGTCAAGCGCGTTTATAACCGCTGTTCTGGATAGGCTTGTTTTGTATGATAGCTTTCCGATGCTAGGATACGCCCCCTCGCCTTCATCGTTTGCGTGATCTGCAAGGGCAATACATACAAACTTTGCGGTACTGGCTTTTGTAGTGTTTCCGTCACTATCTTGCAGGTCTCGAAATTCCGTTCTGAATATTGCAGACATTAGGTTGATGCTCATATAGCTCCTGTATAAAAAATTCCCTTTCGAGGATGCCTGTGCTTGTGGTAGGTGGCGGGATTTGCCTAGCACAAACACCCTCGGAAGGGAATAATCCCAAATGTATTATCGGCTACCACACCGTTACAGTAATTATATATCGCTTCGGATTAGCCGTCAAGCCGCTCGGCGTTCCGTTGTGGTAACAATTGGTAGAGTTACTCTTTTGCCTTGACAATCTTGACGAATGGATTCGCTTTGGTAGTGATGTAGAAGGATTTTGACGTTGCAGTCTCTTTGCCTTCCTTATTGACCTGCCAGCCTGAGACTTCATAGCCATCATACAAGTTTGAGAAGTGAAAATTTACAACAAGCATACGAATTTTTTTAAGTGTTCCGCCGTTGCGGTATCCCTGTCGTTCCTCGTACTCTACAACATCACCAATAGCAAAGGGGGCGATCAGTGATATAGCTTGATTTGTCTTTTCCTGCGCCTCTTTTCGCTCGTCCTTTGCCATCTGCTCGTGCATTCGTGCCCGTTCTTTCGCCAGCCGTGCAAGTTCTTCAAGTTCTCTGAATTTCGTTTCATCGCTCATGTTCATTCATCTTTCCGCCCCGTAGGGCTAATCTTTTTTGCGTGCTTTTTGCAGTATCCATTTATAACTGGCTTGTTCTTGCAATTCTCTTGCACGTATTCTCTACGCATCAGACCAAATTTCATTCGCCAGCCGCGTGCTTTTTTTATCTTATAGTTACACATGGCCTATCCTTTCAGGAATGCAAAACGACCCGCCTCTACTGCGGCCTGCGACAAGGAACACAAATTGCCGCTGGGACTGCGGCTATACAGAGCCGCATGAGAGGGGGGTCGTAATGTGTGAGGGTAAGAGTTTTTCATTAGTGTTCCTTTGTCTGGGCGATTGCTCGTGGTGTCCCTCCACGCGCCTAATCCAATTATTGCATACTATTCCGCCAATGTCAAGCGGTAGTTTCAAACCTCAGCCCTCCACATGGGGAATAGGGCTGGGAGAATCCCCCAATCGTAACGCTCGGTCAGGTATTTTGTGTCACGGGTTAGGATGAGGTACATGATCGATTCCGTAACTCAGCCGCACGACCTATCGCTATCATTGCGTCAAGAGCTTTTTGAGTCAGACCGTCTGTACAGATTGTAATATTTTCCATCTGGGTAGACAGTTTGTCACCTGCAACCGTTGCAAGCATGTGGAAAAAAATCGCCTGTTCGTCGCTGTCCATTTCCCAGAAAATCTTGGCTAATAATTCTGGTGTAGCTTCAACTGTCTTTTTTTCTGTGATTACGATACTCATCTCATCCTTCTTTCTCCTATTTATGCATAGGTGCTTTCTTTGTCCATGTCAAGCCCCGCCGTAGTTCTCTCGTGACTAGCACTTGGTACGGCGGGGTTGATTCGCTTCCCGCTACTCACCGCAAGCGGTCGGCTCTGTCACAATCTGGAGGCCGTATCTTTTCGGGCCATGAGATTGATTCATTCTATGCTTTCCTTCGGCCTCACCCGCCGCTCGGTGTACTATTCACCGACACCCATGACTGGGGATTGCTAACTTGCAGAACACGGCGGGCTTGGCTCAGGAGGAGAAATACACTATCAAACTTTACACTATGCGGAGGGGAAAGTCAATAGTTTTTTGAAAACCCTAACCAACCCTAACCAAACATTAATCAGACTCTAATCTAATTTTCGGCGTTTCTGTTGTATCATAAGGACATGGAAAACAAACTTTCACTCCGTTCACAAAGGTTCGATGAATGCGTTGCAGAACTTTCACCCCTCGCCCAGGATTTTTTCGCCCTTGCTGTTATTGACCTTACAAAGCAACTGGCGAACGGCGGCGGAGCAATGAGCGCAAAAGAGATACTCTATCAATTAGCGTTCACAGGAATGTACAAGGATGAAAAACATGGTTAGAATTCACTACAAATCAAAAGGCGACCACGCAGGCAGTTTTATGAGCCACCCGATGACCCGCGAAGCCGCGATCACCAAAGCGGCTGAAATGCGAACCGACCCCGACCTGTACAACATTGAGATTAGAGAGGATTAGCCATGAGCGCAAAGACACGATTAGCCCACATCAAAGCATTAGGCTTTACAATCGACCAGGAAATGATTGACCGTGAGAATCGCATCGATGAAGCCGCGCAAGTCCGTATCTGCAATGAAATGGTTGCCGAAGTTGCGCCAATGCTTATGACTCTCCGCTCCGCTATTGCTGGCACGTACATTGTAGACGACGAACAAGCCGCCGATGCTGAATGGTTGGGAGAGCCAGATACCAGCCCGACCTACACCGAATCCGAATTGACGCGGCAAACTAAAGCCGAAGCTGCCAACCGCAAGCCGTGGCCGAAATACGGTTACACTGGCGCGGACAGCAAAGGAACGGTAGACGTGTCAGACATCCCCGCTTATAGCACCCACAAGCCGCACAGGGGCAAGTCATACGATCAGCACGAGTCGCACGCTTGGACTGTGGACGGGGAGTAGGCCGCGATGAAAATCAGTATGAACGCATACGAACAGGTTATGTCGCAAGCCGCAGACAAGATGACCGAGTTATACGATAAGGTCAAGAGTCGTGACGACGAAATCGCCACCCTCCGCGCACAGCTTACAGAGGCGAACGGAATCATACAAAGACTCTGCTTGTCGATAGCGTACAACAAAACATCATCAAAGGCTTTGATCGAATCGCAAACAGCGGCAAATGAATATCTTGATGGTGTAAAGTCGGCCTAACCGCCGATTACAAAAGAGAGGCACTCTCAACGGTAGCCGTACCGATTACGGCAAACCGCGTTCAGCGGAATCACATACCTGTAAAACAGGAAAGGAAAAAGAAAATGTCTATCATAGCTAAGAATAACGAAAAAGAGTTCCCGAAGTTCCCCCTCCCCGAAGCTGGCACAGTACAGGCCGTTTGTTGTGGCGTGTGGGATATTGGCCTCCAGCCCCATGAGTACAAAGGGGAGAAGAAAATCAAGCATGATATTGTCATTGCGTGGGAATTGGCAGAACTCATCAATGCCCCCGAGAGTGAGTATAACGGCAAGCCCTACATGCTTTCAAAGACTTACACCCTCTCACTGGGCGAAATGGCAAACCTCCGCAAGGACTTGGAATCATGGCGGGGCAAGCCTTTCACCAGTGACGAAATCGACCACGGCTTCGATGTGGAAATCCTCTATGGAGTCAATTGTCTGATCGGCGTCAAACACACCGAGAAATCGGGCAAGACTTACGCCAATGTTTCCGCAATCCTCCCGCTGGCTAAGGGCATGGAAAAACTTATCCCCGTCCGCACGAAAGACGAAGAAGCCCCCAAGTGGGTTGTGGAAAAGAAAAACGCGGCAATCTCTGAGCTTCCCCCCATGCCTGAACCCTCCGCAGACTTCCCATTCGGTAATCCTGACGACGATATCCAATACTAGCCCCTCTCAGTGGGCGGGTGTCAAAGCCCGCCCACGTTTGGAAAGGAAAATAAAATGAGCCTACTTGAAGAATTAGAAACCTTACTCGAAACTCGCCAGCCATACGCAAATGGTAACGCTGAAAAATGTTATCCACTTGTCGCGGAACTTATCGAGCAGTTACGCTCCGCCCAACAAAGCGCACAGGCGGACGAAGTGATAGGGTGTGCCCACCGTACTCCTCGCGTTGTTGGTGATGGTTTATTTGCCTGTGATGATTGCGGCAAAACGCTTCGCCGCTAAGGAAGGAAGTTATGGAAACTCTATATATTGAAGTATGTATTGAAAGGCTGAAATTTGTGGCGAGTAAAAGTGATTTACAACTAATCTCCCTTGCTGAAAAACAAGTTCAGGAAATCAAAGAGGCCGCCAAACTACTGGACAAGGGAGTTTTTTGCCCGCAGGGGGGCTTGCACATTTTTTCTCATCCCACCAATCATCCAGATATTGATATTTGTGAAAAGTGCGGTACTCGTCGCTATACACTGGCCTTACCAGACGGACACAGCGGATCGTCACTCGAATGCATACATCCGTTTTGTGTGGCAGAGCGAGAAAAGCAAGGCCACTAACTCAAACCATTAGGTGATTATGATAAAGTCTCAATATATTCGCTCGTTTGGAATAGTTACTTTTTACAATGACCGCCCTTTTACGGTTTCGCCTCATTCAGACGAAGGTATTGATTTGTTTCCGAACGAAAACGAGTACAGTAAAAAATATCAGAAAGTAGGCAATATGATTTGTGATAGATGTAAAAACAATACCGCTATGCACACGTTTTTTTGTTTATTGAAAAACTCCACAAGAAAAACGCCTATGCTGTTCTTACTCTGCTGTTCTTGTCATATCGCAATGGGTGGTATCCCTGCTGATTGGCATCCTCTGTGTGTGCAAGCCGCCAACAAAAAAATCCCCTAGATAACTAGGGGATTTTTCTTATCTCAGCACTTCCAACGTTTTCAGAGCCGCCGCCCTGAATCTCTGCACATCCGCCATCCGTGTAAACGTCACACTACCGCATGACGCGCCAGAGCGTTTGGCCGTGATGTAACGTGTACCGAAGTACACACGCCACCCGCCGAACGTAGGCAGTGTGAGGACGATTCCACGATAGGGGGAGGCTGATTGTCCCGTGGCCTTCTTCGCCCAGTCTAACGCCTCGCCTGTGGCTTTATCGACCGCGTACCACTGGTTTAGTGAGCCGTTGGTAATGCCCGCGAAAACTAGCACGGGGTTATCACCGTTTTTGTAACAGTTGTAATAGGTGTTTTTGTAGTCTGGTTCGGGGTAGGTGATTTTATTCATTTCATGCTCCTAGTCTTTTTCTCGAATAGATATATCTGTCTGGCCACGGTATCCACGCTGAAACCAAAACGCACCAACCGCAAAGCCGTAATCCATGCCGAAAATGCTACCGTTGCCATAAGCCCGAATTGCGCGAATATTTCCATACTCTAAAATTACTTTCATGCGTGACATGGAATTGAACGGGCTATTCATCGGGATAAGATATAAAACATTCTCAGCAAATCTAAAGCTATGTTCTAGCCATTGTTTGATTAGTTTATATGGGGGATTTCCGACCATCCAATCAACAGAAGTATCCCACGCGAAAAAGTCGCGCCCTTTTTCAATTTCGCACCAGTAAGCAGATGGTAGATATTTCAAAAACACACCATCGCCACAACAAGGCTCTAAAATTTCCCCGCTTGGTCTGAAGTAGGAAACCATATCAGCGGCAACCCATTCAGGAGTGTATACAATATCGCGAGGGTCAAGCGCAATTTTCAACAGTTGCATTTGAGATGACATGCGGGGAGTTCCTTTCTACCCCTCATTATACTCCCATGCCCCTACATCGGGAATCCCCAGCCTCGCATTATGCCCGAAGTCATCAACCACCCAATACGCGCCCACAGCAGGGACAGGGGAAGTCAGCTTGAAATCTTCGGGGGCGAATCCCGCCTGCTGTTTGACCACGTTCCCCGACAATGACGCGCCTTTTGTAGTGATAACCTTGTTAGCGATATTGTTTTCAATCCTGATTCCGCGTTGATTAGGGTAATAAGTAATCGAGACGGGAGCGGACTTGCACCCCGCAAAGGTATTATAGGCAATGATAGTGTCTACCAATCCTTTCTTATTGTCGCTTCTACCAAACCGATAACCATGTTTGCAGTCCAGCACAATGTTATTGATTACCGTGTGCGTGTCGTGTCCATGTGCGCCCCACTTGGCGAATGTCTCCTCCGCTCCGCCTATCCCCGCCATAGGGTAACCCCCGCGATAATAGGCCTTATCACGCGCCACGACAAAGTTACCATGTATGTATGTATTGTCGGAATTTGAGTAAATGCCGAATGAATAGCAGTCCTCTACCGTATTACCGTACACCTCAATGTGAGAGCCGCGCAATCCCATCCCTTCCCCCCAGCCGTGATGGATGTAGTTATTGCGGATGACGATTTTCTGAGCTAAGCCAGTGGGGGATTCGTCCACTGATTGCACCTTCACTAAAGAAGGCCATCCCCCCGAAATCGTGTTAGGCTTCGACCTCATCGCACAGCGGACAATCTCGCAGTTTTCCAGAGTGCCGCCGTTTGTGCCTAAGAACATAACGCCGTGGTCTTTAGTATCATGGATGTAGCAATCTCTGACCGTGACATTATTCCCTGTGATTTTCAAGCCAA
>ERZ869925.499-NODE-499-length-28574-cov-4.699604_pt1 | contig 28574 bp, 39 predicted proteins | sample MGYA00579311_ERZ869925 | MGnify/ENA primary metagenome ERZ869925 (study PRJEB32216, sample SAMN09231817) | wastewater metagenome | place: USA: Maryland | collected 2016-07-30 | study: EMG produced TPA metagenomics assembly of the PRJNA472060 data set (Reclaimed...
GAATCAACAGAAGAAGTAACACCAGAGGTTACAGAAACAGTTGAAGAACCAGTTGGAACACCAGTTGAGGAAGAAGATTTCGCAAGCGAAAGTGATGAATTATCAGAAGATACTGACGAATCAACAGAAGAAGTAACACCAGAGGTTACAGAAACAGTTGAAGAACCAGTTGAAGTTCCTGCTCCAAAGAAACGTGGACGACAGGCTGCTAATAAAAAATAGTATATGTCTGAGAAAATATCATACAATCTCCCTGGCCCTGCTGGAGCTGTTACAGGTGTGACAGTAACAACAACCGAAGCTGATGTACTTACTGTGACTGACTATAAGTTTCCTGAGAAATCTCAGTTAACCGTATTCTTTAAGGTTACACTTGGATCAGCTACTTCTGTGAAATTTAGATACTATTTTTCACCAGATGGTACTACATGGTTCAGAGCACCTATTAAGAATGAATCAACTGGATTACTTGCAGATATTCCTACTGTTGTTGATGCAACATCACCTACAACATCAGGTGCCATTCAGACTATGGAGGACTTGGGTATTTCAGGATGTCTTGCCTTTAAGATTACAGCCCAGTCTGTGACAGCAAGTGCTACCCTAAATGCATTATCAGCGTTTGTAAGAGATAATTAATCATGGAACAAGCAATAGAACTAATAAAAGAGATAGATATCTCATATTCATCAGAGATAGAATCTTTTATTGATTTCCTAAAAGACCGTAATGAACTTGCTGATCTTCACCTATCTAAAATGATGAAGATTAAATCTGAAATAGAATCAATAAAAGGGTCTCTTATTAATCAGCTAGAAAAGGTAAATCTTGAACTTACTACTTCTCAGAATGATTATGAGCTATTAAAGGCTAATCAGTTAGAAACCACAAAGAAATTTGAAGAAAGATTGAATAGTCTAAATATGCTTATTGAGGCAAAAGAACAGACTTCAAACGAACTTGATGTAAAAATAGAGAGTGTACAGTCAATGTATGACGCTTCTGTTATCCGTAAGAAGGAAATTTCTCAAGAGATTATTGAAGCTCAAAATCATCTCGCTGATAGAGAAAGTAAACTTCGTTCTACTGAAAGTGCTATTACAGTTCTTTCAAAGAAAGAGGAATCTCTTAATGCAACTGTAGGTGAACTTACTAGCCAAGTTGACAACCTAAATACCGATATTAGAAAGAAGACAGAAACAATCTCAATATTGGAAAAAAGAGCTGCCGACCTAAAAAACAAATAGTTATGGTAATGAAGACCCCTTCATATCAGTCATCAGATGCTCTCACCCCAGATGAGCAAGATGAAATGATTGAATTGTTCAATAACGGCATGATTAAGCAGGTAATGCTTGGAAAAAAGATATCTGCTAACATGAATACGACTACAGATCAGGCTATCATCATAAATAGTTCTAATTACGTTATCAGGCGTATTTTGGTGACAAATGCTTCTGCCTCTCTTACATTGGGAGCAGGGGGTATTTATACAGCAGCTTCAAAAGGTGGCACAGCAGTAGTTGCAGCAGGGCAGGTATATTCAGCTCTAACAAACTCTGCAAAGATATTAGATCTTACACTTGCTGTTACTGACAGGAGAACAGAGGATACTCTTTATTTGTCGTTAACATCAGCACTTGGTAGTACCGCTACTGCTGATATTTATATCTTTGGAGATAAGTTAGATTAAAGAAATGCCATTCAATACACCATCATATCAAGACGCTGGGGCTACAAGATTTATTGACCTTAGCGATGCCCCTGGGTCATATTCTGGTCAAGGAGGAAAAATTGTAGCCGTCAAAGCAACAGAGGATGGTCTTGAATTCGTTACCGCAAACGGAGTCTCATTTGAGACCCCAACAGGTCTAATAAATGACTCAAATGTTACATTTGATGTAACCAATATTCCAAAATTTATAGTACTAAATGGTGCTGTATATTTTGAAAATGATGGATATACACGTTCATTTCTCACATTAACATTAAATATAGTGCCAACCACAGGCTCTACTCTTAGATCAGCATATTAGATATGAAAAATAAAACTAAAAAAATATTAATATTTCTGTTAGCTCTATTATTCATACCCTTTAGTGCTCAGGCCCTTATTGCCTATCCTTTAAATCAGGGTGGTACAGGATGGGACACTTCTACTAAAGGCGACCTTTTGGTGGGGACAAGTTCTATATCTAAGTATTCAAGGCTCCCAGTTGGTTCTGATGGATATGTCATTACAGCATCATCTACCTCTCCGATTGGTTTAACTTGGATAGCAACCTCAACCCTAGCAGCAGGATTAAATCACAATGCGCTTTATAACCTTACAACTGGTGATGTACACACTCAATATGCATATCTAGCAGGACGTTCAGGAGGGCAGACTATAATTGGAGGTACTGCATCAGGAAATAACCTCACTCTTCAATCTACTGCAAACGCGACAAAAGGGAAAATATATCTAGGCTCAACTTCTTTTTACGATGAATCAACAGACCGATTGAGATTAGGAGGTGCTATTACTGGTGTACAGACTTTCAAATTAAGCCTTAAAGGAGATGCTACAAACGCCGCTTCAATCACCCTTGAAAACGTCAACAATCATCAATGGCATTTCGGAGGTTCAACTGGTCTTGATAGATTCTATATCACAAAAACAGGTGTAATTGATTACATCACACTTGATTATCCAGCGGATACTATTACATTTAGTCCTGCCAGTGTTTTTGGAAAAACTCTATTTTCACAAGGAAATGTAGGTATTGGTACAGCTTCACCAGGAGAAAAACTTCAAGTAGCAGGGGCGGTAAAAGTAACAGGAACTACAGCCGTTGGATTGGCAAATAGTGGCTCATTTGACGTACTTAGTGGAGTTACACGACTTCTTGCCTTCGGGCCTAATACGGGTACGCTTGGTCAACTACAAATCAGTGTACTTACATCAAATGCTGGTTCGAGCGCACTCGGTCTTTCAGTTAATGCAAGTGGAAATGTAGGAGTAAATACATCAAATGCTGGTTCAAACTTCACTGTAGCTAAAAACGGAAATGGTGTATCAATATCAGCTAATTCAGGAGGTTCGGCTTTCGCACTCAATCGTGAGGCATCTACAGGTGCAATATTTAATTCAGCACAAAAAGCATATCAATTTACTCAACAGGGATTTGGTTTTGAGACACAAGAATATAGTGGAGTAGGAGCATTCATCGGACGAACAATCCTAAACGATGGCAACTTCGGCATTGTAGGCACCGATGGAACTACATCTGCAACAAACAGATTTTGGGTAAATGGAAATATGGCCATTGGAGGTGCAACATATAAAGCAGCAACTGCACCGACAAACGGCCTTTTAGTAGAAGGTAATGTAGGAATTGGTCTCTCATCAGGAGTTGGCGCGCCTCTTCATGTAACTGGTGCTCAAACTTGGACTACATCAGGGTGGTACAAAGGAATTAGACTTGAAGGTTTAAACTCTCTTGAATTAGGAGGAGGTTCAGGTACTCCATGGGGTATGGGTGTATCTGGCGGTGCAATGTATATCTACAATGCAAACGGTGAATCATCTGCTGCAACACCAAGCTATGTAGGACTATTCAATGTTGCAGGTTTAGCAGTTGGCCCTACTGCAAATATAAATAGTCTGGCAGCTGGTTCAGTCTCATTCCACTCAAAGCTAGGTGCAATATTCGGTGCATCAAGCGTTTTCTATATTATTCCTGATTATGGAGGAAGTGGTGATTTACCCGCAGGTTCATTTATGGGAGGAGGAGGTACTAATAGTTCAATGGGATTTGCCCCTTCTGCCGCTGGAGGTGTTGCAGGTGCAAAAATGGTACTTGCATACTATAACGGCTCTGCATGGAAGTCTGCTCTTGAATATGCAAATACATCCGCAGGAGCACTCACTGATTTATATCTACAGAAAAACGGAGGAAACATTGCAGTTGGTACAACATCAGCACCATCTTCACCTCTTACTATTGCCTATTCAAATACAAGTACAACAAGCGCAATCAGAATTACAGGCCCTAATGGTTCTACAGAAAAACGAGCTATTAGATTTGAAAGTACTGGAACAAGTAATGCAGACACAATGCTTGAGTTTAATGGAAATACATCTGCTAGTGGAAAGTATGGAATAAGTTGGTTTAACGCTTCATCAAGTTCGTACCTCATGTTTTTGGATAAAGGAGGTAACTTAGGTATTGGTACCACATCTCCAGGACGAAAACTTACAATAAGTGATAATTCAAATACTAACGGTGCATCTGGTTTAAGAATTGAAGACACAGCATCTACTACAGCAGGGACATACTCAATAGTAAGTGGATCAGTCGCTATTGGAACATTAAGCATAAGAGACGATTATGCAGGTCTTACAAGAGTATCTTTAGCCTCAAATGGTAATTTCGGTGTTGCAACATCAACTCCAGCATTCAAATTTTCAGTGAGTGGTTCAATTGGAGTTACTGGACTAACTTCCTCTGCAACTGGTAATGCAATTTGTATTGCAACTAACGGGGAACTCATAAACGCAGGTGGAGGAACATGTACCCCTTCATCAATTAGATTTAAGGAAAATGTATCTTCTCTAAAGAAAGGAACTGCTCTTGAAACGCTTAATAAGCTTCGAGCAGTATCTTTTGACTACAAAGAAAAACAGCCATATGAGACTAATCATTCATATGGGGTTATTGCCGAAGAAGTAGAACAGATTGATCCAAACCTAGTTGATTATGGCGCAGACGGTCAAATCTACGGAGTGCACTTTGAGAAAATAACAGGTCTTCTTATCCAAGCAGTGCAGGAATTGTCTATAAGACAAAGCTTAGCAAAGGCGAAACGAAGCGTCGAGGAGAACTGGCAATGGGTTGCAATCGGTCTATTGGCCCTCATGTCATTTAGACAGCAATTACAAATTAGAAAGTTAACAAAATAGTCATGGAAAACAACATTATTTATACAACAAATGAAGCAGGAGAGATTGTAAAACGAATCACCAAGACGGAGGATCAGCCACTTGATCTTGAAGCAATTAAGAAAGATGCGGAAATGCATTTGTCTGAATACAAGAGATTAGTTGGTATAATAAAGGAGGCGTGTGAATCATTGCCTGAGAGTGATAAAGTTCCTGAATCAGTCAGGAAGTACGGAGAAGACGCATCTGTGGCAATCGAGGCTACAGAGCAATCATTTAAAGATTCTAAAGATCAAGTAATAAAATAAAACACATATGAAAAAAACAATCATCACAACATTAATCGGTATCGTTCTAGGGGGATGTATTACAGTTACTTATTTTGCTGTAAGAAGCTCTTTGGAACTTAGAAATACAGTAAATCAGCAAGGAATTGCAATTCAAGAGATAGCAAACTTTATCAACAAAACTATTGAAGCTCAAAAGGCAGTCAAGTAATTCCCCATCACAGTGGAGCCTAAAGATATAAATCTTATAGTTTCTAAGTTATCTTCTGTAATGGAAGACTATGTAAAGACAACGGTGTATGAGCACGGTGTTTTGAAAGACAAAGAAGTAAGTACTTTACATCGAGAAATTAGAGATCAATTAAAGAATATATCAGAAGAAGTTTCTACGTTAAAGGTTATTGTAAAGCAGCATGATGATGTTATACAGGAACTCAGACAGATGTATAAGACGGCAAATATTATTAAAAAGTTTTTTATAACTATAATAGTTGGGATTCCAACACTTGCAGCCTGTGCTTCAAGTGCCATCTATCTTTATAAGTTCATATTTAGATCACATGATTAAAAATATAATTGTTCATCATAGTGGAGGTACAGATTTTGACCCATTACAGGATTCTTCTAATTACACTGTAGCAATGTGTAATTCAGACCATAAGATTAGATTTAACATGAAATCGTCCCTAGGATGGTATGTTGGGTATCACTATTTCATAGATCGTGCTGGTAAGATAACCCAAACTAGAATTGATACAGAGGAAGGTGCTCATTGTAAGGGGTATAACAATACTTCATATGACAAAGTAAATCATCCAGAGACACTATCTGTAGGTATATGCCTAGCTGGTAATTTCGATGGGTTTCTACCTACAGAAGCTCAAATTTCAAGCCTAAAGGGGCTTTTAAAACAACTTGTAGATAAGTATAGGATAGATCCAAAGAACATTGTTCCTCATAGAAATCATGCATATAAAACATGTTATGGTAATAAACTAAAAGAATCTTGGGCTAGAGAACTTCTTATACAAAAGACAGTTCAACCAATACCTACCCCAGTAGTATCAAATGAAACATGGAAAGATAAATTTCATAAACTGATGCTTGAATCTGGTTTCGTATTGAAGAATGGTAAATATGTATGGAATAGATAATACCTGTGGATAACTGTGACAAAATCAATATGGTATTATATTCCACATAGGAGCCTTTTTAGAACTTAAAGAGACAAAAACTACTTCATATATTCTCTCTTCAAAGGTGGGGTGCAAATCCTCAGAGGCTCAAATGAAACGAATTAAGTCATTCTTATTTCAGTTATTTTGCACTCACTCATTAGTACCTCATATTTTATACAAACCATATAAAGTAGAAGATAGATGGGGAACAGAAATAGTTATCCCCCATATGTGTATAACCTGTGGAAAAAGATTTGATTTATCAGATATGGTATAATTATCCACATGGGAACACAAACAGAAAGCAAACAATTTAGTTTAAACAAAGAAGATGCAAAGCGAATTGGTATAGGTGCACTTGTTGCAGTTGCAGGAGCAATGCTTACATATGCAAGCTCTGTAGTAACAAATACTGATTTCGGTATTTGGACTCCAATTATTGTATCTTTATGGTCTGTAGTAGCAAATACTGCAAGAAAATTTGTTGTAGGAGAAGAAAACTAATTTATATATGTTCATATCTGAATACACAAAAGTATTTGGTAAAACATCAGTCGATTTATTGCCACAATCTTTTATTGTGGAACCGATAGATATAAAAGATCAGGGTGCGAACACTGATAAATGTTCTTTTTTTGCTATAGCATCTTGTTTTGAAGAATATGCAGGAGAAGTATTATATCCAGAGGAAACATATCGAAAGGCAAAAAGAAGTAATCAAGATATAGGATTTAGATTGAGTGATGCCATTACTTTCGCTTGCGAAAATGGTTTTCCACGAGCGGATGGAGGTATTTATATAAATAAATGCTTAGTGCCCTTTAAGGTTGGAGGCACACAAGATACTTTTGATAATATACGCACAACAATATTTTCCTCAAAACATTCTCTTGTTTTTACTGCCTTTTGGAAACCAGAATGGACTTTTGCTTCTCATGGAATAGTACAAGATAGTATAAACCCTGGTGGAGAACCTCATGCATTTAGAATATTAGGCTGGAATAAAGATGTATTGGTTATTCAAAATTCAAGAGGAGATAAAGTTGGGGATAAAGGATTGTTCTATTTTACTAGAGATATTGTGAATAAAAACTTTATTAGTGGCTATGCTTTTGTAGAAGTATCTCAACAAAAAAGTTTTACACTAAATATGTTCAGAAAAATAGTTTCTTCATTATTAAAATGTTATAATGATAGAAATGAGCGAAGTAACTCTTAATGACATATTGTTAAACGTCAATGACTTTAACCAAAATTACTCTACATCTACTATTGATCAGGGTAACAAAATTAGGGCTATAAACAGAGGTATTGAATATATACAGCGTAGATTAGGATTGCCATCTGATAAGAGAATAAAACAATTTTATTTTTATGAAGATACACTTTTTTACGATGCTGATGAAGGAACAAATGAGCTTTTAGAGATTTACTATAATACTGATAATAACAATAGAACTGATACCAATTCATTTCCAAATAGATGGTTTGCATATAAAGATATAGAAATTCTAAGAAATACTGCCTCTACAATAACTCAAAATAGATTTGCTTTCACAAGTATCAATGGAAACAATCAAATTTTAATGAAGGGGTATAATACTAGACCCAATCTTTTAATAAATGCTTTCAATTCAACTACAGGACTAACAGGATCTAGTTCTATAACAAACCTTGCAACTGACTCAAATATATATCAATCTGGCGGTTCGTCTGTTTCATTTGGTATGAATAGCTCTGAAAGTACTTCAACTATTACTTTTTCAACAAGTTTAGATATAAGACTACCTCTTAATCAAGGGGGGAAAATAAGGCTTTATGTAGACTGGCCTACTGGTATTAGTACATCTGTAATTTCGTCTTTGACACTTACACTACAATCATCTACTGGAAATTATTATACGATGTCTACAACAACTCAGGATGACGGCACAGCGTGGTCATCTACAGGTTTTAATAGAGTAGCATTCGATTTACCAAGTGCGGTGAACACTGGTTCACCAGATGCATCTGCTATTACTACTGCTGTACTTAGTTTTGTACATGGCGGCTCATTTGTTACTCAAACCAATGTACGAATTAATAATATGTATTTAGTTCAACCAGATTTGGTTAATCTAATTTATTATTCTGCATATAAGGGTACAGACAGTACTGGAGCAGTAGAGAAGATACTTCTTACTGATTTGACTGATAAAGTATCTTTTGGTTCTTATGCACCAGACTTAATCTTACCTATTGCCCTAAAAGCTGCACTAATCCTATGGCCTCAATTAAGAGGAGATATTAACTTCCTACAGGTATATAAGGCAGATTGTGAAGATACTATGAAGTTATTTAGTAGGTCGTACCCACGTTATAAGAATGTAACGAGTGGTAGCACTCAACTTGTACGATGAGTATAAAGAATGAAAAATTTGCCTCAATAAGAAAGGTTGGATCAGATGGTTGGAATCTATTTAGTGATAGCCAAGATATTAAAGACACTGAATTATCAGATGTTCTTAATGTAGTTTTTGATAAAGGATATCCTGAGCCTAGACGTGGTTCTCGCTTAAAATGGTCAAAACCATCTGGCGAGACAAATGATGCTTTATGTGCTTTTAAAGCAGTAACATCAGATGGCCTAAATTATGGAATATTAGTATATGGAAATAATTTCTACGTTAGAGATGAGGAAAACGATCAATGGGTGAAAATAAATCAATCTTATACCCCAAGTATTTCGTACATCGATCTTATGTATGGATATGTAAATTGGAACGCTGGCCGTGGTTCTGATGTTCTCTATGCATGTAATGGACAGGAAGATTTCATTAAATGGCCTATAGGTATGGGGTATGTTTCATCAAATACGCTTTCTACAAGCACCACTTTAATATTAGACGATGCTACTCGCTTTCCAACAACAGGAGGAGATTTAGTAATAAAAGAAGAAAATAATGCTGAATTTACAGTGAGCTATACATCGAGATCTGGAAACACGCTCACCCTAGACGGCACTCTTGGTACATCAGTGGGTGCTGGAACATGTGTTACATTTCAAATTGATAATGTGTCAGGCATGGCCAAAGGAAAAATTATGTCTCGGCACCAGAGGCGTTTGTTTGTTGCTAATTATCCAGGTGGCGAAACAGCTCTTAAATATTCAGTTACAGAAGACCCAGAGGACTTTACTGTAGGAGGTGGGGTAACTGCTGGGGGTGCGTTAATCATTTCAGATGGAAATGGAGAAATTACAGGACTTGATGATTTCGGTGAGTATCTTGCCATTGAGAAACAAGATTCACTACATAAATTTGCATTTGTGATGAACAATGACTTAAATGCAAAATTGGATCAGATTTTGCCTATTGTTACAGATAACTCGGTTGGGCCACTACAACCTTGGGCTAAGGTGAAGAAGAATAATATATTGTATTTTCCTACTGAGAAGGAAGGTATTTTTGCCATATCACCTGATACTACTGGTGCTCAAACATCAACAAATACGCAAGTTATATCTATGCCAATTCAACTATATGTAACTTCACTTAATTTTGAAAATACTAGAGTTGCTGCTTATGAACAAAAACTTCATTGGTCAGTTGCTTCAAATACAGTAAATGACTATGTATTAGTGTATGACGTACTTAGAAATGTGTGGACACGTTTTAATAACTGGAATGTAAAAGACTGGCTTCCATATAACGATGAGCTTCTATTTGTTTCACGAACCAATGGAAATGTATATCAGTGCTATACAGACAATTATGCTGATAGTGATAGTCAGTATGAATGTTTCTTTTACACAAAAAGATGGGATATGGGAGACCCTGCTAAGCCTAAAACTCAGGGTTTAATCTTCCTACAAGGGTATATTACAAGTACCACAAATCTATACGTAGACGTACTTTTTAACGAAGGTGGAACATTACAAACAGTAACTTATAAGATAGGGGGTAGTGGAAAATATGTTTCACAACCAATATCTGAGGCTCTTGCAATGTCTATGCTTGGAATACCAATGCTTGGTTCAGGTTCCGTAACAGATCTAGATGATATTGGAATATTTCGTTTGTACCTAAACATACCTTCTAAATACGGTTTCTATGTGCTCGGTCTAAGGTTTTACACAAATGCTAAAGGTGCACGTTTTGGAGTTACTGGAATTGCTCATGCACCATACGGTGAATTTTTGATTCCATCTGAGTTATGCATGGATGCAATTGGTGGAGCACAAACTTAAATGTTATAATATAAAAAATTAATCATCAAAACATGGCAAACGTCGGAAGTAACTTTTTTAAAGCATATCTAGCATCAGAACTCACAGAAGGAGGTAGTGAAACTGAATTTTTCTTAGATAGAATTACTACACTTACAGGTGAGACAATAACTACCTCTCTCTTTTCTACCTTTGGTAGAGGAACAATTACTATTGCCCCTACGGTTGCTGATAGTATTGAATGTGCCTCATTTACAGGTGTAGATGCAAACGCAGTGAGTCTAACAGGAGGAGTTAGAGGTTTGTCTGCTCTTAGCGACTCAGTGGTTGCTGCCAATAAAAAGTATCATCCTGTAGGAACTCAAGTAATTATTGCTTTTGGTATCCATAATCTAAATGATTTAACTACATACATTGCCAATCTTGTTACAGGTTCTATCGGAACGGCAACAGATCTTGTTGGAGGTTCTACAAAACTGACAGAAGGTCTAGGTGTACTACCAAGAGCAACTGCTGCTCTGGTCTCTGAACAAACTACTCCAAATATGACATTAAAGGTTAATCCTTTTGCGATTGCTGTATTAGATACCATCGTTTCATATACAGGTGGAAATACCAGTACTTTTACTGCTCCTGTTTCAAATCCTAGAATTGATTTGATTGTATATAGAACAGGGTCATCTGATATTGCAGTACGAACAGGGACAGAGGGTGTAAGTCCTACAGAACCTACTCCTACAAGTGGAGATATCGTACTTGCATCTGTTTATCATAGAGTTGGTGAAACTACATTAAGAGAGCGAGATATTAGTCCTAATACACAGGGATATATTAAGAGATGGTATCGGCCAGATGTGTATAGAACTGATCTGGCAACCCAGACATATGTGGGAACTAAAATTAAATTTGGAGGAACTGGTGCTGATGGAGCTCTTGCTATTACATCTGGTACAACAACCATCGATTTAGGTGGAGCACAAGTTTTTGTAAAAAACTATACGAGTATTTCAATCACAGGAACAGGGGCACTTGCATTCACAAATCCTCATGCAAATGGAACTACTGTAATACTTAAATCACAAGGAGATGTAACAATTACTTCAAGTGCTTCTGCCGCTATTGATGTATCATCTCTAGGTTCTGCGGGTGTAACATTAAGAGGAGGTACTTCTGGTCGTGGAGGAGGAGCCCTATACGTTGAATGTGCAGGGTCTCTTAACTTCGCAAGCCCTGCTGTGATTAAAGCAAATGGAGGCGATGCAACTCAATCTACTCAGCAAAATGGTAAAAATGCAGGAGGTGGCCCTGGGGCAGTTCTAATGTTGTACAATACACTTACAGCAAATACAGGTACAATTCAAACTAACTCAGGTACAGATTCAGCACAACAAAGTTCAAACTTTTCAGCTCTATCGAATGGAACAAATGGAAATATTAGTATTGGAATGACAAATTCGGCTTATGCTGGATTAGGAGGAGGAAATTCAGGTTCAACAGGATTATATTTACCTTCTACAATATTTGTATTTAGTCTTTATTCAAAAACAATCTATATTATCCCTGGTTCAAGTGGTGGTACAGGAGGTCTGCAAAGTGGGCCTAGTTATCTTGATGGAGGAAAAGGTCAAGGAATGGGAACAAGTTTAGTAACATTAAATACTGAATTCGCATAATATGGCATCATATTCTTATATAGATACAGGGGGCAAAATGCAAACCATAGAGGCGGCAAATCCTCAGGCTGCTCTTTCTTCTGCCCCAAACATCATGAAGGGAAGTGGAGTAATGGCAGCACCTTCTCCTACTGTTACACAAGCACCTGTAAATCCAGCGGCTCCAGTTTCTTCTGCTACATACATGCAAAATCAACAGGTAAATCAAGCTGTAAATAATGCAATAAATCCACCTCAACCGAAACCTTTAAGTGCTCAACAGCAAAGAGTTAAAGACTTCCTAGGCACAGATGATGATTCATACATCACGAGCCTTGGTATGTCTGATTTACTCGCAATTGATAAGGAGGCTAATGCAAGACAAGTACAAAATGATTCATATAAAAAGGCAGAGGATCAATTGCAAAACAGTTACAACGCTGAACTTGCAGCACAAAATGCTCAGTATGCTCAATTATCATCACAATTGGCTAAATCAAGACAGGGAGATGTAGAGAAAGCAAAGACGACTGCTGCACAGCTTAATCCATATTCAGGTGCCAATACAGATGAAAACAACTACATGACTGCTGTAAATACAAAGTATGACCAATTACAGGCTGATTTAGATTTGAAAGCTCAACAAGCTCGATCTGCACTTGCTGCTGGAAATTCAAAAGAATATGCAGCAATCCAAGAGTCTATGGCACGTTCGTATCAGCAAGGAACAGATAGTATTCAAGAGATACTTGGTAATCTTGAAAAGACAAAACTACAAAAAGAACAATTTAACCTTTCTCAAAAGAGAGAAGATAGAATACTTGATTCTGCTGAAAAGAAGCAGTTTCTTACAGATGTTGAAACATTTAGTGGCTCACCTGTCGTTGATAGAGATTTACAAACATTTTCAGAAACAGGAGAACTATCAACTGGTATAAAGTCTTTTATAAAACAAGGTGTACAAGCTGGATATACCCCTAGCGAGGTTTTGTCATACCTTGAAATGGGTACACAAAAGCAGAGAAATCAAGAACAGTTAGTTTATGACAGAGAGGCTAAGAATGCACTGGCTCAAGAGAGGCTGATGCTTGCGATTGCAAATAGTGGAAAAGAATCAAATTCTACTATTTCATTTTCAAATGATGCGCTACAAACTATTCTCGATAACACTATTGTTGGTTTAAATATCACAAATAAAGATCAAACTAATCGTATTGCAAATACATATGCAAATGCATATAAGAAAGATGGATTAGAAGGACTACAAAATGAAATCATTGGATATGCTTCTAAAAGAGGTGATGCACCATCTAAGCAAGATCTTGTTGCCTCAAGAAAACTGGTTGCTCAATTAGATGAAATCCAAGAAATACGAGACACTTTGAAACAAAAAGGAGTAAGCACAGGAATCACAAATGGTTCTATTGAACAATTATTCAATTATGTAGGCAAGACATCAGATCCTTCACTTGCAGAAATGAGAGCTAAAACAGATAGACTCAATAATGATTTGGTACTTAAATATGCAGCTACTACTTTCACTGATAAAATATATGATACTATTTCAAGACAAAATCCTAGTATCAAGAAGGGAGATAAGCTAAATGCGGTTCAGGAACGAGCACTCAGAGATTCAATCGAAAGAGATCTAAAAGTACAACTAGAACCACTAGTAGGTGACTATTACGATGATATTTTCAAGTCTAAATCTACCAGTGGTTCACCTGTAACAACTGGAGGATATGTACCAAGTGGAGAGGCTGCCGAAATCCTTAAAAGACGAGGTATAAAATAAACGCATGAACAAAGAACTAGATAACCTTATAATTCAATTAGATAAATCAGGAGCATCTGATGATGAAATACAAACAGTTGTAAATGATTATAAGACAAGAATGCAACCTAAATTGGATGCAATATCTTCTGGTGCAGAATCGTTAAATAAAACACTTCAACGTGACTTCATTCCTTTTTCTCAAACAGCAGAAAAAGGAAGACAATATGCTACATTGAGCAATGATGAAACTATTGCTAATGTGAATGAAAGAACTACAGCTCTCACTCCAGCAAAGATAGGTGTACAGAACCCAATCAATGCTTTTAAGATTATTCCAAATGCAGGAGAAGACCTATGGCAGATAGCTAAATTTGGAGGAAATATATTGAAAGACTTATATGATACTATTGCACATCCAGTAGAGACATGGAATAAAGGCTTTAGTGGACAGACTGTAGGTCAAATGACAAAGTCTTTAATTGAAGACCCATCGCTCCTCGCAGGTTCAGCAGGAAGCGAAATAGCATCAGGTGTAGTTGGAACCGTTGCAAAAGTTGCAGATGCAAAAGGTGCCGTAAACAAGATAAAAGCTGGTGTAAAAGGAATAGGAAATACTATATCAGGTACAGTCGCATCATTTGAAAATGATCCTATTTTGTCTTTACCTATATTTTCTATATTTAAAAGAGGTATAACTGCTCCTATTAAAGATATAGTAAACGCACCAAAAGATATTGTAGATGTTACTACTAAAACTATTGATGCAGGAGCCAATAAGTTCAATACAGCTAAAGAGCTTTTTAATAAAAAAGGTGCAGAAAAAATGTTGGATGAGAAAGTAAAAGTGGTAGATGATCTTATCGCTTCTAAGCAAAAGCACGCTGATATTTCTAATGAAATTGTAAACCTAAGAGATACTGCTCTTGATAATAGAGAAGCGATGGATATTAGAAAGATTAACGAAGAAAAGAGAATTAACGATCTTATAAGTAAAGATAGAGGATTTACTGAGTTTGAAGCACATGCACTCAGAGCAGAGAAATCTGATGTGACACCTCAGAGTCTACTCGATACAGTAAAAAAGCTTTCTGACGAGAACTATGAGGGATATAAGAGCGGGTATTCATCTATTCTTGACGAAAGAGTTGTTACTATGGAACCTGTTGTAAAAGCCCTTAAAGAGCTAGAAATTACCGCTAGAGAGACAGGTAATCAAGGGATGTATCAAAGTATAAAAAACGCTTCTAATCTTCTTGCAACAAAAGATGCAGTTGTTGATGCTGTAAGTAAATTTGGTAATGATGTAAATAGAATATCTGATTATCTTGAAAGTAGAAAAGATGGTACATATGAATCATTCATAAAAGATCCGACATTTTATTTAGAAAACCCTTTCACACTAGATAGCCTTAAAGGTGTACGTGAAACTCTTAAGTCTTCAATTAAGACAAATACCAATTTCGATTTGGTTAAATTTAATGAAACTGTTGGTAAAGCAGTTGAAAATATTATTAAGGAAAAACTAAGTCCTGATGAATATAAAGTATATGAGAAATCTCAGGAAAAGTTTAGACTTGCTATAAATGACCCTATTCTAAAGGCTATTGAAAAAGGCAATGAAAAGAACATTGTATCTATAATAGAGAAGAATATGGATTCTGCTAAAAGGCTCGATCGTGAGCTTGGTACAGATATTCTTGACCAGTATCATGATATTAAGGCAAATGAAGTGATTGAAAAGTCTATGGACGAAAACGGAACAATCAATTCTAAAAAACTTGGATCGAATTTAAAGAAGGAGAAGTTAAATCTATCTAAAGAAGATTTTAATTACATATCAGAGGTATATCAGAATCTTGTTAAAAACGAGAAAATTAAGACTTCTTTTGAAACCATTAATAAAATAGTAGAGGAATCAACCGAGTATTCAGGTAGAATCGATCCAAAGAAACTCTCTTATAGACTAGAAAAAGCAAAGAAAGACCTATTACCAGAGGATTATAAAGCTTTAAGAGAAAGTACTGATAGACTTCTTGAAGAAGAAAAAGGTATGAGTGGTATTGATACTAATCTAAAAAAGCTAGGGAACGATTCAAAAGAAGTGTATGAAAACTTAAAGAAGATAGATACAGAAGATGGTCTGTCTCAAGCTGTCATGACTACAGGTAAGACACCTAGAGAACTAGGTGAGCTTATGATTGAAAATGCTATCCAAAAGGTTGATACAGAAATTGGAAAGACAAGTGAAAACTTCGATATCGAGAATATTGATGCCTTGATCAAAGAGATAGAAGGTATCGGTGGCAAATCATCAGAAAGCCAAAAAGTTGTAAATGAATTATTTGGAGATAAAGAAAGTTTTGTTAAAGAGTTAAAACAGGCATCTTTCGATATTAAGCAACTCAAGGAGATCAAGAATGCATCTATGTTTAAAAGAATTGCATCAGGTATTTTTGGTGTTGCTTTGGTAAAATACTTCCCAATGACAGGTATGAGGTATCTTTCTGAATCTGTTGGAATGGAAGGAATAAACAAAACAACTGATATTGGAAGAACAAGAAAATCAGAGACTAAAAATACAGAGACTAAGTCAATAAATAAAAATCCATTAAGAATTGGAACAGGTGCATCTACTCAACCAGATTATGAGGAATATAAGAATGCTGTACAAGATATGATGCAGAGAGAATTGAGTCCAGAGGAGGAAATGCAGCTCCAAGAGCAATATAACCAAAATATATAATGTTATTCATACTACCAGATCATGGAGCAATTGTGACACATATACAGGGCAAACGAATCCCTAGTCATGAAGAAATTGTATCTGTAATCAAGCCAAAGAATGTAGATGCCTCTAGTGTAAAAAAGCAATTAAATGCTAGTGATTTTAATGCAATTGATATAAACAGTGAGTCATTTAAAAAGAACTTACCTTATATTAAAGAAGCACGAAGATATGCAAAAGAGGAACTTGGGTACGATATACCAAAGGGTATGCTTGAGGCAATTTTCATGCAGGAATCATCAGCAGGAACTAATGCTACAAACAAAAATCCAAAACTAGGAAACTCTGCCTATATGGTAGGGCTTGCAAGTGAAGGAATAGATCATCTAAGAAAAGTTGGCTATCAAGGAGATTATAATAAACCTCAAGATACGTTTAAAGGTGTAGCAAGATTGTTGGCTGATAAATCAAAAGTATATGACTATGACCCTGCGACAAATGTAAAAGTTCTTAATAAAGAAAAGACTGATGCATATGCCAAAGACCCAGCGTTACTTTATGCACAAAGATATTATGGTGGAAAAGACAAAGAGGTGTATAATAACTTTAAGCAGAGATTAGATTATTATTCAAATATTGATTATTAAAATGAATCAGGAAAATGTTTATCCAGTAGGTGCAAGAGTTTTATTAAAAATATATGAATCGGCTAACGAGACCGAAGGAGGTCTTACTCTGTCTCATTCCGATAATACTCACATGGCACCCGTCCTAGGAACGGTACTCAAGGTAGGTGCTGAGTCTGTATTCAAGGAAGGAGATATGGTTTTTTTTAGACGGTATTCAGTAGACGAGCTCAAGTTTGTTACCAGTAGTGGTGAGCAAAAAGTCCATATGGTCGAGGATCAAGAAATTATAGGTTTATATAAAAACTAGATATGCCTGCAAAAAAGCAAAGAGTATCTTCTAAAGCTAAAGCTCCTGTAAAAAAGGTTGCAAAAAAAGCAGTAAAGAAGGTTGCAAAAAAGAAGAAGTAATATATACTTATATCAGATTCGACCTTGTAGCAATACTTTGTCAGATCTAACATTATACCTCCTGAGATTACCTCAATGGAGGTATTTTGTTTTTTGGAAATTTACCGTATTTAGATTCTAAATATCTCATCCTCTGGCCCCAATCTCTTTTAGGATATTTAGCTAAATCAGAAGAACTTGCTCGACCAATAGCAATCCATTCGTTTATCTCTTTATTTAATATTCCTGAATCAATATATTCGTCTACAGAATGAGAATAAGCGCAGAGAGGTACAATAGCCCAGAATTCATCTAACTGTTTTCCTGCGTAAATTATAGCGTGTTCTAAGGTGAACTTTCTTCCACCACATTCATGGTCATTTAAAAAATACTTTCTATAACATCCTATTGTATCACCAGTCTGAATTAGGTCTTTCTTTATTTTTTGAGATATTGGTCGCATTTCTTCCAGGAGCTATGTATAAATATGAATCATATCCATTCGTCTTACAAAAGATTCTCAACATTGTTTTAATGGCCTGAAAGTTATTTGAAAACTTGCCCATCATCATTTTTCTCTCATCTTCTGATCCGTCTAGGAAAACTTTAATACAATCAGCAGAATCAAAGTAGACTTGTATTTTAGGTACAAATCCAAATGTATGTGTAATCAATTTAACAACATAGTTTTCAACCATGGAGAGTATATCTTCTGACATATTATTTCTTTTTTATCTGTAATTCTTTTTTTTCTGCACTAACGGAAACCACTTCATCAACAGTCTTTGAGACATTGATATATTCTTGATCTAAAACATTAACGACCTTTTTCCACATATTATCTTCGTACTTCCTCCACTCATCTTTACCTTTCTCGTTTTCAACCTTTGCATATAGACAATTTACACCATCTCTAAACTCCTTGGCATCTTTTACAGCTTCTTGTCGCATAGCATCAGGAATACCGAAGGTGTGAATACTATCTACATTTACAGATTTTGAAATTCGTTCAATGTAAAAAAAGCGATTCTTTACATCAAGATTAAGGAGCTTGTTGTATTCATCAGAACTCAACCAGTACCTTTCGCCTGTTTTTAACTTTAGCTCATAATTCATGTTATATATTATAACACAGTAATCTCAGTCCTTGGATTATCCTTATCATATTTCTTAGACACGAGAGCGGTTTGTATCTGAGAATCATCAAAGTAAACAATATTGGTTAAAGCATCCATAGTTAATTTGTGAAAGTTATCCCAATCACGTTTTCTTTTATCGCCAAAGAATAAATCTATTTTTAAATTAATATCACCCTCTATAGGTTTTCCTTTCCATTGTCTTTTTGCATCATAACAATAAGATGTTTTAAGATTAACTGCATCTTGGTACATAAATCTACGTCTGCCACTTGTACCGTAAATGTGCTGAGTAGAAAGAGGGTTTCCTTTAAGAATTATTTTCATTTATAGTCTTTATTTTAACACCGCAATCTCTACATACCAATATTTCATATGAGTTTTCATGACTACATTTCGCCTGCGAAACTCCTTTCTTGCTTTCAGCTATCTCATCTCTAAGATCTTTTCTGCTTAATGTTTTAGCAAGATGTAGCCAATACTCGGCTTCTTTCTTTGTATTAATCATTGGCATCACTTCATATACAGAAGACCAGCCGCCTGCTTCTATAACCGTAGTTTCAGGTAGACCAAATCTTAAAATACACTTACTGTATATTGATATTATCTTACTTGCAGAAGATTCAGACATTTTCATTTCCTGACAATACTCATCAAATGAATCCCATTGTCCATTGTATAGTTCTTTATCCCTAATTTCCATCAATCTCCTCCCGAGTTCCAGATAACTGCTCTCTATCTGGTTCTTCAATTCCAATGTCTGCTGGCAATAATTTGTTATTATCTCTTGTTTCATTTTGTGTTACTTCTAAACTATTAATCGCATTATCAAGTGCATGTAGCATTGATGGTAATTCATTTCTACTGGTTGGAAAATATACACCAGCAATACGCTTCTCATCAGTTAAATGAGGTACATATTTAAAACCAGCGTGACTTTGTTTAAATAATTCCATACTTTTTAGTATTTTTTAAAGCCCTCTTTAGAGCTTTTCTTCGATTAATGATTTGGCCATCTGAAACATAGGTAATAACTGATATACCGTTACCTAAATCAAGTACCACTTGTTTATGGTACACAGGTGCTATCTTTTCTTTTCTCTTAATTCTTACTGTAGAACCTCCATTAACTTTCACCACCTCAGTTAAACGATTCAATTTTGTTTGTGTTTGTTTTGTCATTATATTAATTATATTATAAACCCTTCTTCTTTTGCCCTCTGATCAAAGTCCATTAACCTACCTTTAATCATTTCAACACTGAATACCTTTGTCTCACCAGTAACTCTATTCTTCTCTATTTTAACTTGTGTTTCATTTGAATACAAATCATCACTTGCCCCTCCATCATATCCACCACCTCCACTAGATTGTCTCTTTCTATTTACAATAATCACAGCGTCAGATTCTTGAGCAACCGCAGCACTATCTTTGATATCATGCATTGTCGGATCATCCCCTTTTCCTACTGTTGGCTTTCTAAGATGCCCCATCAGTACAATTGCGACTTTTTCTCTAATTGCAATTGCTTTTAATTGGCGACAAATCATACCTAGATAGATTGAATAATTTGAATTTAGATTTGAATCAACTTTATCAGTAATCGGTGCTAAAAAGCCTAGATGGTCAATAAAAATAACCTTTGTTTTGAATTTATCTCTTGCCTCAATAATCTTTTTTTCAACCCAATCAACATTTCCAGTTGCCATTATTGCAGGAGAATAGGCAAGGAAGTCATTTGACACTCCCATCTCTTTAAACTTTCTCCATATTTCATGAATGAGGACTTCATAAGAAAACCAAAGTACTGGTTGTCCTGCCATGATTAGGTTGTAAGTCATTGTTTGGGATAGGCTTGTTTTTCCAGATCCTGAATAGCCCGTTACAAACCACATATCACCATCTTTCAAACCTCCTCTAAACGCCTTATCCACAACACTAAATCCAGTTGGATATCGAACCTCCAAATCGTCACTAATATCCCCAACGATACTTGAGATCAATTTTACTTCATCATCATGTTGAACAATCTCATCCAGAGTGGATTCTTTCTTACTTTGCCTTGTCTGATGGCTTCTCATTTCTTTCCCTGCAATAGAGTTAAACACCCCTCTTAATTCTCTGTCTTCAAGTGGTGGATTACTACTTGCATTCCAGTGGACAAGCATAGGCCATGCAACGGTCATCCAATCCTCAAAAGGTAATGTTTTAAGTAGCTTACCAACAACTTGAGCTGCCGTTTGATTTCTTTCTCCTTGATTCGCTCCATTAGTTAGAATGTCCTGCCAATCTTTTTTCTTATATTCTCCAGGGGTCTCTCCAAACATCTGATATGGAAATGGTTGAACAAGCTCTTTTCTAAACCATTCATATGTGCCTCCTGAGGCATGTGAGCTTGGTGGAGCGATGATGTAGCCTCCATCTGATCGAATGTCTGTTAGCTCATGTATTCGTGCCTTATTCGACATTCCAGGGGCATACTGGTAGTACAGATGATACCCTCCACCACCAGATCTAGCGGATTGTGTAACTGGATAGTGTTCCCACTTTCCCCCTTTTTCGATATCAACAACTGTAATTCCTGATATTTTACCAGTTACAATAGCAATATTTGGTGGCTCTGGTTTATCGAACCATACTTTTATTTCCTCTGGAGTAGCTTTCCGTGTCTGAAACTCCTTCCAATCAACCATAGGTCTTTTATCACGCCCTACAGGAATCACAGAATATACCTTGATGTACAACAAAGCCCATTCATACACACTTTTTGTTTCATTCATCACTTTATCAATTTATCTAATTTGTAAAAATTACGATTTATATACTCCATGCTAGTCATATTATTCCAATGGAAATCTGATTTCTGTTTAACTTTATCTAGGAAAAAACCAAATTGAACTATAAGGTTCTGATCACCTAAGTCTTTGACCCCCATTTTTTCTAGGTTAATTGTAAAAGTATCTCGTAATTCATCAGCATTTTTATAAGTACCTTTACCATCTAACTTTGGTATTCCTTGTTTTGAACATAGTGTCTTTACCATCAAATCTGTGACAGGATTCTTGAAGTCTGTATCGGTATTGTGGACATAGGGCTGTTTGGGCAAATATTGACGTTTAACAGGTGATCTATCTTTTTCAGCCACTTCATCATCTCTGTACATCAAATCATACTCACGCTTCATTTTTGCCTCCTCAGACTTACTCAGAGGCTTACCTTCAACTGTATACCAAATATCTCTGTAACATTCTTGAGCATCAGGTTTAGTAGAGGTGTCCAAGTAACAACCTTTTTCTTCTTTGAAATCTTCAAAAGAAATTTTTTCTTCTTTAGTTATTTTTATTTTATTAATACTGGGTTTAGTTAGTGCACCTGATATGGGGCTAGGGGTAGCCCCTGATATGGTACTAGGGTAGGTAATCTCATTACCTAGGGGGGTATCATTTTCTAGTAACTGTACTGAGTACAAATTGCTAGTGTAACTCTGGTCTTTATCTATCCTTCTTTCTTTTTTTATCAAACCTAAATTACACATTTCCTCAATGTATTTATCTATGGTTTTAATATTAAGACCAGTTTCATCTGATAAAGTTTTTCTACTTGGAAAACATATACCTTCTTCATCTATGTGAGAACATAGCCACATAAAAATTACTTGAATATATGGATTTTTTCCCTTTAAGAAATCTCTATTTGGTACGGATGTGAAAGTGTGCGGTTTATATCTCATTTCTCAATAAAAAAATAAAAGCCCTGATAAGAGAGAAAGGGTTTGACATATGGATGTTTAGACTCATCCATGGGTTTTCACCCTCCCTCGCTCTCATATAAAGGCTCTGATAACGTCTAAAATATCTGAATCTAGCTTATATGTCAACATTCACTAGATTCTTTTGAATTATAACAATTGGTCATTGATCTTCACAAGTGGATAAGTCCTCATTATGTATTTATACACACATGCAAGGGTTTTTACACGTATTTGTCCCTTATTCAACGGCAATTTGTACCCCAGAACTGTATAACAGAGTTATTCTCCAAAGTACCCTGTACCGTCACTTTCGCTTGCGAAATTATAACATCTTAATGCTATCAATGTTAAATTTTATTTTTACTCCATGTTCTTTTTCTATTTTAGAAATCACCTTGAGTACTTTATCAATAAGATCAGGCTTTGATATTTTCTTTTTCTTTTTCATTTTAATGAATATATTATACTTCATTTTTTATTTGGTATAATATACACGCATCATTTGATGCCAAACAACACGCGATGAGATATAACAACTCAAAGAAATTCAGACATGAACTATCCCACTATTCCCGTTTCCGCCTTTTGGAATCCCAAGCAATCAATCGCACAACCGCCCCGCTCTGGCCTCAAAGAAGCACAAAGAAAAGTTCTTTTCAAAGTGCAAGATGATGTCTATTTGGCACAACTTCACAGGAAGAAGCCGAAATAAATCATTTCACACTTTTAATCGTATTTTGCTAAGGGCATTAATGTCCCTACCAAAATGATTCAACCAACACTCTGGGGGTCAGAAGATGACCTCGACAATATTTTGAGGGGGCAAGTCTCTCTCTTATAGCCACGAAGGGGGGTACAATTTGTACCCCCCTTGTTTTTTTGTGGATAACTTTATTGCAAGTAAAATAATATTTGGTCGTATAAATACGATCTTTAATAAATTTGCTTCTTGGCACAGGAAGCGGCGGCGTGGTCTAAAGATATTAAGGGGACACTTTGTGGGTGGTAAAACATCCACATGTGCCAACAGTGGAGTTTTAAATAAGATATACAAATATCCAAAGAAAACTCACGAAGTGCCGCCTTAGTATCTTTTTCATATGTGTTGATTATAACACCGTTAAACAATGAAGGGGGTACAACTTGTACCCATGTTGTTTTATTCTTCAAGTATTTCTTTAGCTTTCTTAACAACCTCCTCAATACTCGTGCCGTATACCTTATAGAATCCAATAGGTGTGTCTGGGTAAAACTGGAGTGATATAAACATGTTTTCTTTGATCATCCGTTCTGCAAGTTCTGGTTCAATCATTTCGTCTTGCGAATTTTCTTCTACAATAGCCACTTCAATAGTGTCGTAGTAGTCTCTATATCTATTTACTTCAAGATATATTCCACATTTACATTTTTTAATTATTTCTTTCATGTTATTGCTTTATTACTATATATCCGTTGTTTTCTAATAATGCCTTTGCCTCCACAATCATTGTATCTATCTGAATCTGTCTGCATTCTTCAAGTTGTTTTAACGCATCTATCCTTCTCTTGTACACTTCAAAGTCATTGCATTTTACACAACGATAAATCGCCTTTTCATCAACCCATTCAACATAAGCTACTTCATCTTCCAAGTCTTTTTGGCAAACATTGCATATCTTGATGCATTTTTTAATCATACTATTGCTTCAACTTACTAATAATCTCCTCAATATCACTTACCAATATCGCACCTCCTCTGCCTTCTTTATCTATGGGGCCAAATGTTTTAGGGGAGTCTTTTATTTCGTGGAGGGCAATGTCGATGGCAGTTGTCCATGCTTTCGTGCGTTCAGAGTGAATGAAATTTTTAATATTATCGTCAAATCTGATAAAGTCATATTCTCCACTATCTTTATCAAAGTCTGTTCTATCAAACTCCTTATCCCCCTCCTCTTTAAGATGTTGTAGGGTCATGTTCTTAACAAACTCTTCTTCATCAGGGCATTTTCCGTCCTCTTTGCTTGGACAATAAACATCTAAACATATTGGACATGGTACTATGTTGTTTCCGTCATTGTCGTGATCTTGTTCATTCATGTTATTTAATCCTTACCTAATAACTTAGCCAGGAACTCGACAGTTTCTGGTTGATTGTCTCTGTGCCATGAGAGAGAATCGTATTTGAGGTTCCAATATTTACCCCATACATCGCTGTGCCCTCTTTTAAGTGCAAGTAGGACATCTGCGAGGCGGATTTCTCGGCCTAGGATTTCAGTACAATCATAGCAATCACTGTCGGAAAATTTTATCCCGTCTTCTCCGTTTGGAACTACATCTGATTCATCAATCATTACATCCATATCTTTACCACAGACATTTATTTTTACTCTACACCCAAACTCCAACTTCAAAATATCAGGATTCGCCTCAATACAAGCTTTTTTTACTATTTCGTATGGTGTCATGGTTTTTTAACTAAGTGGTGGTAATTTAGTGCCGTATAAATCAGCAGCTATTTTTAGAATCATGTATTTCGTACTAGAACTTGGCATAAATCTTTCAATAGACTTATTTAATGAATCCTGAAAATCTGTACCGTATGTCTCACAAGCAGATTTCCAATCAATAACCATTTCTAGGATGTCCGTAAAGCTCATAAAATCAATCCCTCCAAAAGCGTATGCGGTATTATGTTCTTCAACTTTAAAGTGTTCAGGGTGGTGTGAGTTTCTTAGGTAATGTAGTTCAATACCTTTGTTATCACCTATCCTTTTTTTATACTCTTCTTGGTTTGTTGAATATAATTTAAACACCTCATCGCTATCCAGCTCTGCAAATCCGTCAAATTCATCCTGATTGAATTTAGATATATCATGCACAGCTTCTCTTTCTTCAAGTTTAGCGATGAGATTTCTAAAGTTTTTTGTCACAATTGCTTTGTGTTTAAGCATTTTTAAGAGTGTTTTCATGGTTAGTCGTTGTTATTTTTAATAGGTTGTGGGTTGGGTAAGGATAGGTTAATGAGTCTTGTAAGCACATCATTTGGTGTATGTCCATCAAATGTATTAGCTCTCTCCTTTTCGGGTATATCAAACAAATCCCAATCTTTCATTTCATAGTGGTTGCTGATCTGACCCGTTGGAAGTTCTGCTACTACAATAAACCACCCACCACCAAAACATTCCTGTCCATCACTATGTCTTTTTGACTTATGAATATCATATCTTATAGACGTTCTGGATTTGTGAAATTCTGCAACTTCGTTAAAGAAAGCAATGTTATATGCTTTCCTAAATTCGTACAGTTCCTTAAATGTGTGATAGCCGTCAGAAGTATTTTCTGTAATTTTATTTTCTTCAATCACACGCTTTTCGGTTTCGGATTCGACCTGTTCAAAAGCGGTTTTAAGCACACCGTAGAGGCTATCTGCATCACCCGCTTCAAACACATTCATTCCTTGCCACTTTGATACGTCTGCAATTTCTAGGAATTTGAATATTTGTTGTATTTTGTCTTCGATTGGAGGTAGTTGTGTCATAATTATTTTTGATTAAGTTGGTTAGTAATTTTTATCAATTAAGCATATCTCCCATGTATCCTGTAGTTTCATCACTACACTACCAAAAGCGGGTGATTTTCCTTTTTTACCTAATCCGCTTTCAAAGTTGATTCTGCCATTTGGTACGAAGATTTTGCCCCCCCCGACAACACTATGAAATCTTGCTGTGGTGATGAACTCAATAGGAAATAAGATATAGATTTCATTTTTCACTTTCTGGTATGTTTCCCATGCTTTTGCCATGAACTCATGCTTTCTGGTAAATGGTGGGTTAATCCAGATCCGTTTGTATTTAGTCCAGTCTTTGCTTAATCCGTCTGTCTCTATGGTGTCGTATTCTGAAATTCCGAACTCTTTCGCTTTTTCTTTCACTGTAGCTGGATCATAGTCAAATTTGCCAAAGCGATTTACAAATTCGATTGGGGTGTAGTATTCATTATCTTTCGTGAATTGTACTTGTGATTTTGCCATACTACTTAACCTCATACTCCTTTAAAACCTCCTCGACCTCTTTACGGTACTTTTTACCGTTTAGCTCTATGTACTTTTCTTTTTTGGATAGTGGGGTGTGGGCGGTGATGTATGATGAATTAAATGTGAAGGAATTGTTTTCATCGTCAATACGATGTACACAAAGTATCCAGTTACCGTCATACAAAAAAGCATCATACACGATAAATGTTTCGCTACCATGTCCAAATTTAACCCCATCCCCCTTACCTATCACCTCACCGTTGAATTTTAGTTCTGGGTCAAAGACTTTTTGTACGTCGGAGTGGTTGAATATGAAATAGCCTGATTTATCTTCGGTGTATAAGCCTATTGTCTTGTCGTGATAATAATTAGCGTAACATTCATATACACCTCCAATCATTTCTTTTTTAATCTCGGTTGGTGCATATGTACTATCAAGCACCTTGTAATATTCTTTTTCTATGTTTGTCATGGTTAGTTTAATTAAGTGTTATAAGGTTATTTATCTGTATCAATAGTCCAATAAAGTGCGTCTGCTTTTAGCCATAAAACATTCCAAGCATCCCGTATTCGATACCAAAAACCATAGTAAGGTAATGGACGTGCATTATGCCAAGCACCAGATTTTCCCTTAGCCTGAACTTGGCCTTGAATTGCTAGATTTCTATCCCAGAGTTTTGTGTAATCTCTCTTCATAATTATTTACTTAAACTATTAAACCTCTTATTAACCCTCCTCACCCTTTCTACATACTCCTTCCACTCTGAAATTGAGTATTCTGTATCGTCAAAGGTGATACTGTCTTTTGAGTAGGTAGTATCATCGTCGGTGTATTTTTTGATTTCTTTTTGTATGGTGATGAGAGTGGGTTTTCTAATATGGAATTTTCGATAAAAGAGTTCTTCTGAATATCCTCCATCGTTAACTAGGGTGATGTTGGTGCAAAGCCGATAATCTCTGTCTTCGTATTTCCAATCTTCCCTAGAGATAGGTAAGGAATAGTCATAACCAAGCTTGTCATCTGCATTTAAGCCATCCTTTTCATTTTGGCAAACAAATACATAATCCTCTTCAACCGCAATCTTCGCATCTTCAATCTTTATTCCTTTTATCTCACATGTCACTTTCCTCCCATGGAGTTTGAGTAGTTCTTCGTGTGTTTTTATCATGGTTATTTCTTATCCTTATAATTAAGATTCAGTAACAAGGGGCACTAGTAATTCCCATTGAGAGACTGTCATCTTTGATTTCCACGCCATAGCTTCTTTAATATCTCCTTTCTCACCAATACTTGGTTCAATGCCTGACATGTATATTTTTCCAGTTGAAGGACAATTGTATATTGCATGATAGCTATCTACAGTAAATAGATTTTCATGCGCGGGTATCTTTACTAATTTGTAATTCACCTCCTCTCCATTTTGAGCAACCTTTTGGAAAGCAGAAACCATTTCTGCTTTAAATTCTGAAAGTAATTCCTCTACGTTTACATATTTCATAGCTTGCGTTCTTTGGTCGATGTCCACAATTTCCATAACTTCCTTGAGTGACATAGTATGAGACACCACTTTTTTCCAGAGTTCTTCAGGGAAATGCACTCCGTTTAGGTAATAGTAATTATCTTCTGACCATTCAAGTGCGGGAAATTCATCGGAGTGTGGAGATGTACCATTTGTCCTTACTTTACATGTAGGTAATACAATTACTACATCATTGGAAAAATACGCATATGCAATACCTTGTATGAGGTCTATGTATTTGTAAAAGGAATCCTTGATATTTGAATCAACATTTACAATACCTTCCTTAATAAAGTAATCATTAAAAGCAATGTCGTCTGCTCGATAATATGCAAGTGACCTAACCTGTGACCTAACCTGTGACTCAACCTGTGACTCAACCTGTGACC
>ERZ869925.500-NODE-500-length-28563-cov-5.678125_pt1 | contig 28563 bp, 33 predicted proteins | sample MGYA00579311_ERZ869925 | MGnify/ENA primary metagenome ERZ869925 (study PRJEB32216, sample SAMN09231817) | wastewater metagenome | place: USA: Maryland | collected 2016-07-30 | study: EMG produced TPA metagenomics assembly of the PRJNA472060 data set (Reclaimed...
CTATCCGCTTTCAGCAGATCTAATGGTGCATGAGTTGGTTCACTTGAAGCAACAAGCCGAGGTTGGTGTCAAGGAGTGGGTCTATGACTTCCTTTACACACCAGCAAAGAGGTTGGAGTACGAACTAGAGGCTTACAAGATCCAGATTTTAAGCATTAAAGACCGAAACTACAGGACTAAAGTATGGCTTCAATCGGCTAAGACTCTAAGCTCTGATCTGTACGGAAACATAATAAGCTACCAAGATGCCAAAGACCAACTCTCGCCCCATAAAAAAGGATAAGCTGTTTGTTGTTCGCAAGTACATCATGGCGAAATCGGCAAGCGAGGCTCTAAAGAAGGAGCGCAAGTTCAAGCCAGATGACTGCTTCGTTCACGAGCAATGGCAGAATACTAATGTCAACCAGTTGGAATCAGTTATAGGATTTAAAATAGATAGAGATGAATAGCTTGTGGATACAACTTGGACTGTTCGGGATGCTGGTACTTGGATACTTTGTTGGTAGAGCGCATGAGCTTTGGAGAGAATATAAATTTTGGAATCACAAATGACCAACTATGTAATGAAATGCGACCAACCTTTCGCAAAATCAAAGGTACTCATAGGGATTCCGTGTATGTCAACCATACACACCAAGACCGCTTTCAGCCTTTTTAATCTAAAGAGGCCAGAGGGTGTTGAGATAGAACTTGTGATGGAGATCAATGGCGAGGTTGCTAGATGCCGTAACTTGCTTGCTGAACGTGCTATAAAAGGCGGTTTCACTCACTTGTTCTTCATAGACAGCGATATGAAGTTTAATCCAGACATCCTTGAAAAGATGCTAGCACATGATACTGACATCGTTGGCGTTATGTATCACCAGAGGAGATTGCCTCTATGCAATAACTTGATGCCTCTAGATGTTAAGGAAGTGAAAGGGCAAAACAAGACGGTTGACTTTCAGGTTACAGATGATCTGTTTGAGGTGAATTGGGTAGGCACAGGAATCATGCTGGTCAAGACGGACGTTTTCAAGAAGCTTGAAGCACCCCTATTTACGTTTAAGCATGATCCTGCTGAATATATGGGAGAGGATGTCTACTTCTGTCGTAAGGCTAGGGAAGCTGGTTATAAGATCTATGTAGATGCTGATGTGGCGGTTAGACATGTAGGTGAATTTGAATACTAATGACAGAGATTGATGAAAATGTAATAGCAGATACACTCACGCCAAAACAAGAGGCGTTTTGTCAGTTGTACGCAACGGAATCAGAGTTCTTTGGTAATGGCGTACAGAGCTATATTGAGGCTTATGAACCAGATCAGACTAGGCCAAACTGGTATAAATCAGCTTGTTCTAGTGCCTCACGGTTGTTAAGTAATGTCAAGGTTATCACCCGAATCAACACGATTTTGGAGCAAACTGGCCTAAACGATGCTTTCATAGATAAACAGCTATCATTCCTCATTACACAACACTCTGACTTTACGAGCAAGCTAGGTGCGATCAAGGAATATAACAAGCTACGCCAACGCATCACCGAAAAGAAGGACATCACATCAAACGGCAAGACCATAGACGGCTTCAACTTTGTTCGTGCCGATGAGCCTAGAGCTATACCAGAGCCAGTAATCATAAGACCAAATGGAGATAACACCACACAAAGTCCTCAATAGACCAATGCAGGTTGAATTCAGTTCTAGGCCAATACAGGGCAATACTGGATTTGAGTTCTGTGCAAGTACAGCCTACAAAGGCAATCTAGTCATTGTGGCCTTCCAAGATGTGAACGCTCAATCGCCTAATTATACAAAGGAGATTCAGGACGAGATGGTCAAGTCAATCAGAGAAGCGATAGTCAAATATGACAAAGATAACCCCGACAATCAGACCAACCTCTAAGCAACAGATCGCTTGGGACTTGCTCTCCTTCAACAACAGGATAGTAAAGTTTCTAGGATTCGGTGGTGGTGCAGGTGGTGGCAAGACATGGATGGCCTGTGAATGGCTGTTGACTTGTGCGTACATGTTTCCTAACTCTCGCTGGTTCATAGCTAGGCAGGAGCTTACACGTCTAAAGAAATCCACATTTGTCACATTCAAGAAAGTGTGTCGTTATCACAATATCCCTGACGAGGACTGGAGACTAGACGGACAGAATAACATAATCATATTTACAAATGGCTCTACTATTGACCTTATTGACGTTGCGTTCAAGCCTACTGATCCAGATTACGAACGCTTTGGTTCGCTGGAATACACGGGTGGCTTCGGTGAAGAAGCTGGTGAATGGAACTTTGGAGCGTTTGACATTCTAAAGTCTCGTATTGGCCGTCACAACATGTTCAACAAGGCTCTCAACACAATGTGCGAAAAGCCTATTGACTTTGATATTAACCCACAGAAATACCCAGATGTAGTTGAACTACCGCCTAAGTTCTTGCTCACGTTCAACCCATCTAGAGGCTGGCTATATCGCACATTCTATGAGCCTTGGAAGCAGGGAACATTGCCACAAGCCTATCAGTTCGTTCAGGTTCTTTATCGTGATAATCCTTACACAGCAAAGCTCTACGGTGAACAGCTTGAAGGTATCGTTAACAAGGTAAACAAGGCACGTCTAAAGGATGGAGATTGGGAGTACACAGATGACATCAATGCGATGACGACCATTGAGCATCTCCAAGACATGTTCAGTAACACGATCATCCTTGATGGCAATAAGTACATCACAGTTGACGTTGCTAGAGATGGTACAGACTTCATTGTATACACGGTGTGGGAAGGCTTGAAGGTTAAGTCAATTACTAAGAAGAACAAACAAGCACTAAACATAACGACACAAGATGTCAAAGACCTCGCATCAGCAGAACAAATACCTTATTCGCATATTGCGATTGATATTGGTGGTGGCCTTGGGGCTGGGGTTGCCGATAACCTTGTGGGTTGTGTTGCCTTTAACTCTAATTCTTCTCCTTTCCTTACCAAAGCCCAGATAAGGGATAACAAGCGAAGGATAGTAAATGACATCATTCCAAACAACATACCTGTCTATCAGAACCTAAAGACTCAATGCGCCTTCAAGCTTGCAGAGGTTATAAACGAACACAAAATCAGTGCTGTCAATGTGGGCGAATATCGTGATGAAATCATAAGTGATCTAACCGCTACGTTGCAGGAACGTGACATAGACAAGGATGGCAAGAAGAAGATTGCTACCAAAGAGGAGATGAAAGAGGAGCTTGGACACTCTCCAGACGTTGGAGATACCTTCCTTATGCGTATGTTCTGGGAGCTAAAAGCTGATGCAGAGGACAAAGACCCTGTTAAGGATACGCACATACAGAACATTCAATCCAGCAGATTGAGGCAAAATATGAATCACACAGAACGAAATTCCACAAGATAGAGGGATTTTCAAAAGTGTGGTATAATGTGGACACTTATAAGATTCTCGGTGGGGCAACAAATACATTATGACAACAAGAGGCGCACTCTCAACAAATACAACAGCTTCTGCACTTATCAAAACAGGCGCAGGACTAGTTTACGGAATCGTAGTTAACTCACACACATCTGGAACTGTCAAGCTTTGGAACGCACTAACAGCTACAGGAACAGTTCTCGTTAACACCTACACATTCCCAGCAGGTTCACAGGTGGTTACTTTCCCAGAACCAATTAACTTCACGACAGGACTCTACTGCACTATCGGCGGTACAGCCGACATCACGGTTGTTTTCAACTAACTTAACGCATGAATAAAAGCGTTTGCGAACTCGTCAGAAAATCTGAACGAGACTATACGACAGGCAAAACCACTATTGGAAAGTATGTGGAATTTTCGCAATACGAGAACATCGAGAAGATTGATGCTTACCTAAACAGCAAGCACATCACAGGCGAAACCGACTCAATGGGTCGTGAAAAGCCTTTCTTCAACATCGTAACTGGTGCGGTGAATATCTGGTATAGAGCAACTGACATAGACCGCAAGAACATTAGGATTAAGGCCACGAAGCAAGCGGACTTCATTGGTGCTTTCCTAGCTACTATCCATCTACAGGAGTGGATGAAGAAGGATGCCTTCGGGGTATTCCTTAACGACTGGGGACGAGCATTGGCACGATACGGTTCAGCCGTTGTCAAGTTCGTTGAAAAAGGTGGGAAGCTACACGCAGAAGTTGTGCCTTGGAATCGCCTTATCTCTGATACGGTAGACTTCGAGAACAACCCAAAGATTGAACGTCTATTCCTTACGCCAGCACAGCTACGAAAGAACAAGGCGTATGACCAAGACGTTGTTACTGACCTACTCAATGCCATTTCTGCACGAAAGACAATGGACGGTCAGAAGAAGGACAACAAGAACGACTATATCGAAGTATTCGAGGTTCACGGCGAACTATCGCTAGAGAACCTAACAGGACGTGAAGAAGACTGTGAGGAATACACACAGCAAATGCAGGTTGTTTCTTATGTGAAGACTGGACGAGGCGATGACGATTACGCTGACTTCTGTCTACTCAAAGGACGTGAAGCAAAAGACCCTTACATGATTACCCACCTCATCAAAGAGGATGGTAGAGCGCAATCTATTGGTGCTGTTGAACACTTGTTCGATGCACAATGGATGACGAACCACACAGCCAAGAGCATTAAAGACCAACTAGACTTGGCCTCGAAGCTTATATTCCAAACGGCTGATGGAAACTTTATCGGTATGAACGCTCTATCGGCGATTGAGACTGGCGACATTCTCATTCACTCGGAGAATATGCCTATCACGGCAATCAACAACCAGTCCCATGACATCGCTTCCCTACAATCGTTCGGACAGCAATGGCAAGTATTGGCTAAGGAGATTACATCAACTCCAGACGCTATCTCTGGTAACACTATGCCATCAGGCACAGCTTATCGTCAGGTAGCAATCCTCAATCAGGAATCCCACTCTCTATTCGAGATGATGACCGAGAACAAGGGACTCGCTATCGAGGAAATGATGCGAACGTATGTGCTTCCATACTTGAAAAAGCAAATGGACACTACAGAGGAAATATCAGCGACTCTCGATGCACACGGCATCCGACAGCTCGACATGATGTACATAAACAACGAGGCTGTTAGGCGACACAACGCTAAGGTCACGTTCGAGGCTCTGAACAACCTACCAGTTGAAGGACTCGATGTAGAAGCGGAGAAGGCAAAGATTTCAAACGAGATGGCTTCACAAGGGGGTCAGCGTTTCATCAAGCCTTCCGAGATTCCAACAAAGACATGGAAAGAGATATTCAAGGACTTGGTATGGGACGTAGAAGTCGAGGTTACGAACGAGCAGTCAGATAAGGAAGCGGTACTTACGACCCTTACAACTGTTCTTCAAAGCATCGGCGCAAACCCAGCAGTATTGCAAGACCCTAACATGAGAATGTTGTTCAACAAGATTCTAGAAACGACAGGGGCGATTAGCACGGTGGAACTATCGCAAGCACCACAACCCCAGCCTCAACCACAAGTTGAACCAGCAGGGCAAGTAAACGCTGACGGTGGACAGGAATTACAAGTTAGATAGAAAAATAATATATGGCAGTAACAGTATCGGCGGTTGATTTGAAAGGACTAAGGGCATACAGCCTAAAGAACCCTATCAAGTTCAAGCATAAGTATGGTGACATTGATTTTAACAATGTGCCAGAACAGATGAATACAGTCGGTGGAATCGCACTTTACAAGGGATTCGTAACCAAAGAAAGGGTAAGACGTGAGCTTTCAGGCATATCACAGGAAGACCCAATCACTCCTTGGATGCTTTACAAACCAGCACCAAAGCCAGTTGAGGTAGTTGCCTCTACAGCACAAACAGTTGGTGAAGCACCAGTAGGAACAGTAACGACAACGGCTTAATAAGTAATCGGTAAAATATGAACACAAACACAGCAGACAAGAAACCAACAGGACAGGCGCAAGGCTCTCAAATGAGAATCACGCCAGAGGAACAGGACATGATTAAGAGGGCTTTTGGAAACAACGAGCCTCTTATCAGACTCTTGCGAAAGATATTCCTTCCAGAGCTTGACCCTAAAGCACCTATTGGTCAGATGATTGACCTTTGGATGACGATAGACATTAAGGATATGTCTCCAGAAGAAGCCCTCATCAACCTAAAGGCTCGCAACACACTAATCACACACCTTGACCAGCAACTTATGACCCTGCTTCTTATCTCAAAGATGGAAGCTCCAACAGAGGGTGAAGTTAAGGCGAAGATTACTAAGGACAGCACAAAATAAAGTCAATATACCACGATTTTTTAAAGTGTGGTATAATACTAACTAATTCGAGTGGCTAACTCTTAAATAGCCCAAACCTAATGAATGAAAATTCAAATGCGAACGGTAACGCTTCAAACACCGAGATAGAGGAAGTACAGGCACTAGACGAGAACGAGACAGACATCACGGTAATCAAGGCTCACACCAAGAAAGTCGAAGATAGAAACAAACAACTCTTTGCTAGGACTAAAAAGGCAGAAGGATTCACACAGGATAAAGATGGAAAATGGATAAAACCAGCCCCTTCATCAGATAACACTGTCAAGAAGACTGATGCAACTATCGAAAAGAAATCTTCCGACCTCTCGCAAGCAGATCTCATATTCATCGCCAAGACTGACATTCACCAAGAAGATATTACTGAACTAGTGGAATACGCAAAGTTCAAGAATATCCCTTTGGCTGATGCCTTCAAGGACGGAATTATGCAAGGAATACTCGCAGGGAAAGCAGAAGCACGCAAGGTAGCCGAAGGTACTAATACTGGTGGCGGAAAGCGTGGCAATGCAAAAGTAAGCGATGAATCTCTCCTAGAGAACGCACGAAAGGGCAAAATGCCTGAAAGTGATGCAGATCTATCGAGACTTACACAGCTTATGAGGCCTAAAAAGTAGCTTCTCCTAAGAAATACTTTTGAGTTAATCGGTGGGACTTAATGATTAACTTTAAAAGTAAATGAACACAATTTCAACCAAGACCTACCGAGACAAATACCGTCTCGCTAATCTTGACACACTTCTTCGTTCAGCACTCGTAGCTGAAAAGATTTGTATGGTTGACCGAACTGGTTCAAAGACGATCCAATCGCCTTACGGTTCACAACCAACGACAACTGTACAAGCAATCGCTGGTACATACACCATCGCAGTTTACACAACTACTGATGACACTCTCACAGTAGCAGACGAATTCATTGTTGCAGAACACATCTTCGACTTCGAACAAACTCTGACAAACTTCGATGTATTCGCATCTCGCCTAAACGAACAGCAATTCTCTGTAGCTAACGCTATTGACAAGTGGGTTCTCAACTGTCTCTGTGAAGACGGTACTGGTTCTTACACGACTCCAGTAGGTGGATTCCAATCTGCATCTAACATTGTTGACATCATGTCAGCACTTCTAGGTAAGGTTGCTGGTTTCTCTGATCTATACAGGGGTCTATACCTCGTAATCGAGGCTACAGAAGTTCCGGGCTTTGTTAAGGCGCAAGCTACAAACGGCTTCAACTTCGCTGACTCTGTTCTAAAGAACGGATTCATGACGGAATACATGGGTGTAGAAATCTATGTAGTCAAGGCTGGTATCTTCGTAGACGAAACAACAACTGCTGTTTCAGGTACAAAGACTTGGACAAACCTTGGTCACCGTGTCTTCGGTGTCAAGAACATCACAACTTACGCATCTCCAGTAGATGTTAAGTTCGAGGAAAAGGGTGTATCTCTAAAGACAGGTCAAGAAGTCGTAACTTACGGTTACATCGGCTTCAAGGCTTGGGCTCCAAAGGTAACTCTTACTGTTGACATCACACTCGCCTAGTCAAAGGCAACTCCCTTATGGGGGGTTTAAGGGTCGGATTCGTGCCTTCCCACCGATTACACGAATGTGACTCCCAAACTCTCCGTAATGGATTACTCAACTAAACTCAACAACAATGTCAAATCCTAACGGACTCAACCCAAACTTCGAAGGTCTTACACTTAGACCACTAAGAATCGTTGCCGATGACGCAACTCCAGCATCAGTTGGAGACAATGCAATCGCACCTTCTATCCGAAGCGTTGTGGTAACAGCAGTCACCAACGATGCAAACGACTGGATCACACTTCCATCACTAGCATCAGTTCCAGACGGTCACGAGATAACCATTATTGGTTCAGCATCTTCAAACTTCGAGGTTCGAACTCCTGCTTCAAGCAACGAGGAAATCAACTCCGAAGACTGTGACGGAACAAAGGAGTATCTATTCACAGATACACAGATTCACAAATTCGTGAAAATCAACAACACCATCGGATGGATGGGTCACGGCTATTCCGCTATCGGCGCAGTCGTAACAGCAGTTGTTCCAGACTAACCCTCTGACCTAATATGTCTCTAACCTACACCCAGATTCTCGCTCTGATTGATAGAAACTGCAAAAGCAATTCTTCTAGCTATCCAGTAGCTGATAAGACAGCCGACATTAACTTGGCTCTCGATGAAGTTTGGGCAACCATCTTCAAAGCTGGAGGTACATGGCAGTATGACGATTCTGCACACACGGACTACCCTATCATTACAACAAACCTAGTTTCGGGACAACGAGACTATGCGTTTGTTACTGATGAACAGGGCAATCTAGTGCTGGACATATACAAGGTACTCGTAGCCCAGCCCGATGGGACATTCAAGGATATTACTCCTGTGGATGTTCAGTCTGAAAAAGACACGGCTGGGTTTTATGATGGAAATGATGCGACTGGCACACCAACAAAGTACGACAAGACGGCCAACGCTATCTTCCTCGATGCTATCCCTAACTATTCCATTACAGATGGAATAAAGGTGTACATCAATCGTGAAGGCTCATACTTCACTACCTCGGACACGACAAAGAAAGCAGGATTCTCTGGACTGTTCCATGAATATCTAGCTCTTAGACCTTCTTACCAATACGCTTACCGCAACACCCTAAAGAACGCAAATAGTCTTCTCAATGAAATGAACAAGATGATGATTGCTCTAAAGGCTCACTACGGAAGGCGTGAAAGGGACACAAGAAGGGCTATGCGACCAAAGGTGGAATCCAACAAATAATTAACAACAACAAATGGCAACATTCAACAAAATAAACAGCTTCGTCGAATTCCTAGCGGAAAAACGAATCAACCTTGGTTCTGACCAACTCGTTGTGGCTCTGACAAACACAGCTCACACTTCGACTTGGGATGAGTTGGCTGACTTGACACAAATCTCGTACACCAACCTATCGTCAAGGAACATCACTACGTCAACGTCTTCACAGACTTCTGGAACGTATAAGCTTGTTCTTACAGACTTGGTTCTCACCGCTTCGGGTGCAGTTGGGCCGTTCAGATATATCTATATCTACAGCGACACATCTACGAACGATGACCTAATCGGATATTACGACTACGGTTCATCAATCTCATTGGCATCTGGTGACACATTCACTATTGACTTTGACGGCACAAACGGCGTTCTCACTATAGCTTAATAAACAGCTATGGCATCGAATACCCATTCACTAAACGTAGTTTCTGCTTCGAGCCAAAGCCTTGTGCATAATGACAATGCGTCATTTGACATCACAGGCAACCTGACTATTGAGGCGTGGATTAAACCCAACTCACTAACTGATTCTTGGGTGGTTTCGAAGTGGGCAGACTCGGTGGGCGGTGGTGGTTCGTATGAGTTCGGTATAAACGGAACTGGTATCAAGTGTGCTGTCTCTGACGGCTCTAACTTCGATAACGAAGCAGTCACAGCAACTCTCTACGCTGGTTCTTGGAATCATATTGCGATGACTTACAGCACGGCAGGTACTGTAAAGTTCTATCTCAACGGTATTCAAGCAGGTTCAGACCAAACCACTACTTCTACATCTATAAACAATAGCCCAACTAAGTTTAGAATTGGTGGAAACACTAACTCTAGCGGTGATGGTGCAAACTTCTTCGATGGTCTAATTGATGATGTTCGTGTATGGAACACGGTAAGAACAGCAACTGAAATAGCAGAAAACTATAACAAACAGCTCGTTGGTAACGAGTCTGGTCTTGTTGCGTACTATCAGCTAAACAACTCTCTCAACGATACTACGGCAAACGCTCTGAACCTGACGAACATAAACAGCGCAACATTCTCTACTACAGTTCCTTATCCTAATGATGACCAGATTGCGTTGAACGGAACTGCACAAGGAGCAGTAAACTCTGGAACTACAACGCTAACAGTATCGCACACATGTTCTGGTCTAAACAGAATATTGTTTGCTTATGTCGCATACCAAGGAGTTGATGTGACTATAAGCGGTGTCACTCATGCAGGTAATGCGATGACGGCAATATACACGAACCAGACAATTGCTGGTGCGTTGACTCATGCTCTTTATTACATTGTTGCACCTACTGTTGGGGCGCAAAACGTGGTTGTTACGATGTCTGGAAGCACAGGTCAAAGACTCGGTATGCATGTTACGTCTTATGTTGGAGCAAAACAGACTGGAGTACCAGATGCAAGCAACTTCGAAAACTCTTTCTCATCTGTAGCTAACAGAACTATGTCTGTTACAACTGTTGCAGACAATAGCTGGATAGTTGGAGGTGTTATGTCTGGAGATACATTGTCAGCAGGAGCGAATACGATAATTCGAACTGTCAATGCTTCCCCAATGGATTACGCAGTTCGTATATACGATTCAAACGGTGCTAAAACACCTGCTGGTTCTAATTCAGTAACAATCAACGTAACTCCAAACAACGGATTGCCGATGCTTATTGCTTCATTCGCACCTATAAGCGCAGGAACGGCTTACTCAATTGCTGTTGATGTAGGAGCTTTCGTTCTAACAGGTATCGCAAATACACTTCGCATCGCATTGAACATGGTTACTACTGTGGGTGAATTTGCTCTTACAGGAGTAGATGTACTGTTCGCTCTCGGTAAAGGAATAACCGCAGATGTTGGTCAATTTGTTCTGACAGGATTTGATGCGTTCTTTGTTGGTTCACGCACAATGGCAACGACTGTAGGAGAGTTCATTCTTACAGGCATTGATGCAGGACTTGGCAGAGCTTACAACCTCGTCGCAAATACGGCTTCATTCATCCTAACAGGTATGGCAATTCGATTGCCTATTTTCTGGAGAAATGTAACGAAGAATGTTGTTACAGTTCGAAATGTTCGTAGGTCAAACATCTAATGGAAAACAACGCTGAACTCACACAACGAATAGAGGAACTTGAAAGGAAACTTGCTGAACGAGAAAGACAGCAAATAACTTTCCCATTGGACGAACTAAGCATAAAGGTTCTACAAAAATACTTCATGCGATTGTTTGGCGAGGTCAATACAGTTGGTGGAGTCGGTGGAAACACCTTCACGGAATACATCGGTCAGCAAGACGATAAACAATTCACCGTAACCAAGAACGGTTACATACCTTACACGGCTAGTGCATCGGCAGATACTCTTACGGTCACTAACGCTAGATTCGAGAACGACTTGCTTGTCTACGTTGCAACCGAAGATACCGCACCTGCTGGTCTTACTGCTGGAAACACCTATTACGTTGTTAACGCATCTGCTGGCGGAACTGTATTCCAACTCTCTGACACGCTTGGCGGAAGCGCAATAAACATTACGAGCGCAGGAACGGGAAAGCAATACGTTCTATATCTACAATAAAATGGCTAAAAGATTCGTACCAAACTCAAATAAGAAATACCTACAGACAAACCGCACAGATGTCTATCCTTTGGCTAATCTATGGTCTACATACAATATTGACTTCTCTACAAATGTGGGGTCAATGCGAATCTCTCCACGATTGAGAGTTAACACAGCGACAGCAAGCGATGCTGACTTGGGAATTCCAGTAGCTTTCAAACACTACGGTGGAAAGATTTGGGCAATCTGTGATACACATATTTTCACAAGCTCTGGCGAACCAGATGATTCATTCTCGGACGATGCGACTACAGATTTTAGAACTGATTACAATGGCAATGATTCAGACCTAGAGCTTTTTAACGGTACACTCTGTGCTACAACCACAGACGAATTGGTAAGTACGGACGGTTCGGTTTGGACACCAAGAGATTCTTTGAATAGCGGTGGAAACCACGTAATGACGTATTTTAAGAAATTTGACAGACTCTACTACTCAAACCTGTCTGACAACATTCTATCAATCAGCTCTGGTTGGGCGACAGCAGACCCAGGGGCTGACTATGCAATATCTCTATCAACTGACTCCAGTGCATACACGGTTACATCAATGAAAGCGTCTACAAACTTCGTATGGATTGGAGTAGCAGACCTTTCACACAAAGGAACTGGAGGTAAGGTTCTACAATGGGACGGTATCTCACCAACAATTCAGGCTGAATACCCTCTAGGTAACGCACAGGCATGTATGTCAATTCAGATTGACCCTAAGACAGATTCCCCAGTTGCAATGGGTTCTGACGGTATACTATACGGATTCAATGGAGCAGGATTCCAAGAACTAGGAAGGCTACCTTTCGGCGACACACTACCATACAACATTGATGACTCTGACAACGAGCGATTCATGCACCCTAACGGAATGTTCTTCACTAAGGACGGAACGCTTCTTGCTCTCATCAACAACAGGCAAAATAACAGCTCATCTGCTGTTATTGAGAACCTGCCTTCTGGTATCTGGGAGTTCAACAAGGATATCGGATTCACTCACAGATACTCTGTAACCTACAATGCACTCGGTTCATCAACTATTACTGATTACGGACAAAACAGAGTGTCTAGAGTGGGTGCTATTGCGCCGATGCAAGTTAGGTCTTCGGCGAATGTGGACGGAAGGATTCTTGCAGGAGTTACATACTATACAGACGCATCTTCGTCAACTAGCGCAATCCTCACAGACAACACACTTGACACAATACGAAAGTCAGGTTATTTCGTGACGTGCTGGTTTGAGTCTGACGAGATTGAAGATAACTGGTTGAAGGCATGGGCTGTGTACAGACGATTCCTAAACAGCACAGACCGAATGGTGTTCAAGTATCGCCTAGAAGAAGAAGCTCCAATTGAGGCGACAATCACTTGGGTTGATACAACGCACTTCACTACGACAACAGACGTATCTGGCTACGATGATGACGCAACTGGTTTTGACGGAACATACGGTGGCGAGGTCGAAATCCTAAGAGGTACTGGCGGTGGCGTATGTCGTCACATCACTAACGTGGCAGAATCTGGCGGAACATACACAGTTACCCTAGATACAGAGGTTACAGGCGTAACTACAGGGACAGCTACAGCACGATTCCAGAAATGGGTCAAGTTGCTTGCAGACCCAAGCCCAACCACAAACGCTGGTGAGGTTTGTGGTCAGGTAAACAGCTATACTGGCTTCCCTATCGCTAAAAACAGCCCTCGAATCCAGATTAAGGGCTACATGGAGTGGACGGGCAAAAACGAGTTCCACAAACTCGGACTTTACAGCACAGATTTTCTAGAAATGCAAGGGTAAAAATAAAAATGTGGTATAATACAAACAATTAAATGGCTTCCAATCTCAACGAATACTACGCATCTAAAGGTCAGACACTCCCTTCTGTAGAAGAACGAGCAAGTGTAGCGACCCAAGCAGGTATAACAGGATATGTCGGTTCTAAAGAACAAAACGCATCCCTGCTAGGCTACCTCGAAAAAACCCCTAACCAGAGTGGGAATAATGTTATTACCTCTGACAATCTTACGCCAGAGAAGTCAATACAAGTCAAGCCTACGATGCCTGACACATCAGCCGTTGGAATGAATGGTGCTATTGGTGCGCTTGTAGATACTACAAAGAATCAGATTACAGCAGACCAAACTGAATACGACAAACAAACACAAGGACTCGCAGAAGCTATGAAAGTATCTGGAGATACTTCTGCTTTCAACGAGAAGGTCATGAAGGAGCAAGGTGTTGATACTTCTAAGAAAGTTCGAGACAACTTCCTGTCTCAAATCGAGCAAGAGCAGAAGTCAACTCTAGACGCAATCGAAGAAGTCAAAAAGACTTTCAACGGTACGACTGCTGGACTCAACGCAGAGATAGCACGAATCCAAAGAGATTCAGCAAACAAGCTGGCTAACTACGGAATCGGTCTAAGTTCTGCATCGAGGGATTACGAGACAGCATCTAATATCGCAAATCGTCTTATTGATGCGAACACGAACAAACTAAAGGCTGACATCGAGTCACGTCAGTTCGTTCTACAGCAACTAGGAACTAAACTCGCTACTGAAAAGTCACAGGCCTTCCAGCTTCAAATCAAGCAGATTGACCGTGAAGACACACTCTACAAGGATGCTATAAAGACCGCTACTGATGGAGCAAAGGACGGGACTATTGACGGTTCAACCGCCTTCCAAGCTGTTCAAGACCTCACATCTGGAAAGATAAGCCTTTCTGACTACTACAGCAGACTAGGAATCACAGGCAACAACGCTGGAAACGTAAACGGCTATGACATCACAACTTACGCAACTGACCCTAAGCACGAGGTCAAAGTTCAGGCTATCTACGACACAATGGGCAATGTTGATGACGAGGAAACGGCAACTTCTACAATCAAGCGACTATCCCCATCATCTCCAATTACTGGAGACATGGTTATGGAGTCTGCAAGGAAGTACGGCGTAGACCCTAAGTTGATGATTGCAATTATGCAACAGGACTCCAACCTTGGAACACAAGGACTCGCAGTCAAGACAAAGAACGCTGGAAATGTAGGCAATGACGATGCTGGAAACACCCAAGAATTTGAAACTTGGGATGAAGGCGTTGATGCTGTTGCTAAATGGCTTTCAGACCACAAGTCTAAAGGTGTTTACAAGGGTGAATTCCTCTCAACTCTCGAAACTGTAGCTTTCGCAACAAACGAGCCAGACAAGACAAAGCGAACAAACCTACAGAACATGAAGAAAGATATCTCTAACGGAGATTACGCAAGCGCATACAAGAAAATTGAGAACACAGTTTCTAAGGTGCTTACGGGTGACAACAAGACTCAATACGATGCGAAAAGAATTGCAGTACCAGCTATCGAAGACCTCAAAAACAAACTACAGGCATACGCTGACGCTGGTGGCAACACAGGTCTTCTTAAAGGCACATACGAGAAGATTTACAACAAGCTTGGAACTGTTGCTGACCCTAACTACAAACAACTCGCAGTTGACCTAAGAATCGCACTTCAACGATATCGAAAAGAACTTTCGGGTGCGGCGTTTTCTGAACAAGAAGCACAAGATTACGAAAGTGTCAACCCTTCTGGAAACAACACACTGAACCTCAACCTTTCTATTCTCGAAGGTATGCACGACAACTTCAAACGACAGATTGACGCTACTGTTGATACATACGCAGGTGACGGTGCTTCATTTATCAGACAATACGCAGAGACAGGAACTGACCCTAAGCAAAAGGCAGTAGAAACAAAATACTCTACACCAACTGGTAACGGCTTCACAATCGTTGATTCATCTGCTCTAGCTCCAAACAATTAAAATGGCAAACCTAGTAACATTCCCAGACGGCACAAAGGCTAACTTCGACAGAATCCCTACCCCACAGGAAAAGGAATTCGCATGGAAGAAAGTACAGGCAGAGCGTTCACGAAAGGCGCAAGAGGCATCTCTAAACGAGAAGCCACCGGAAACAGTCATGGAAAAAGTGGCTGACTTTACTGGTGGAAAGAAAATCGGACAGGGACTTGGACAGGCTCTCTACAACACATTTGGCGGAGCTGACAAGGCGGAACAGACCCTCAACGATATGATTGATACGCAAAGCAGAATCCTCACTCGCATCAAAGAGAAGAAAACTGCTGGTGAAGATACAGCACGTCTTCAAAACGCACTCGACATCCTTAACGAGGATATTCAGTCATACGCAAAGCAGACTGGAAAGATTTTGAATAACAATGACCTTACAGGTAAGGAAGTTCTCGGTGATGCTCTACAACTTGCCGTGACCGTAGGTACTGCTGGAACAGTAGGTGCTAAAGGGGCGCAAGCTGGTAAGCTCGTAACAAAGGCACTTCCAAGCACGATTAAGAGCGTAGTGGCTAAAGATGTCACAGGCGGACTCATTAAAGAAGGACTAAAGGGCGCAGGAAAAGGTGCGCTTAAAGGTGCTGGTGAAGGTGCGCTAATCGGTGCTGGTGAAGGTGTCGCAGAAGGTCTAAAGAACAACGAAGACCTAGGCGGAGTGATTGATTCTGCAATCCAAGGAGGAATCGTAGGTACTGCATTTGGTGGCGTTCTTGGAGGAACTATTGGCGGAACTACTGGTGCTATAAAAGGCAAGAAGCTTTCTGACGCTCTCATCAAGGCGCAGGAAGAATCTGGTCTAAGAACCACACTCGATAAAACTATCATCGAGAAGACAAAGATTAAACCAGAATTCGGCTCTATGGTTGACGAGGCTAAGAAGCAAGGATTCAGCGACAAGGAGATTAACTTCTTGGGTACTGTTAAAGACGCTGACAAGCCTGTCCTAGAAAAGATGTATGACGTTACCGCAAAGGCTCAAAGCAACCCTCGACAAATCCAGAGGGCAAGCGACATACTCGGTGACAACGCTTCGAACATCGTTAAGCAGGTCAAGGCGCAGAACAAAGAGTTCGGAAAGGCTGTTGACACTACTGCAAAAGCGTTGAAGGGTCAAATCATTGACGCACAGTCTGTAAGGGACACAGCTCTTGCATCTCTCGAAGATGTAGGTGTCATCGCAAACCCAGATGGTACACCAAACTGGTCTAAATCTATATTCAGCAAGACTCCAGAGCTTCAAAAGAAGCTGATGGATACTCTTTCTGACCTTCCAGCAGGTCAAATGGACGCATACGACCTACACAAGTTCAAGAAATCTATTGACGAGGTTGTTGAATATGGCGTTGGAGGCGAAGGATTGAAAGGCAAGTCTGCAAGCCTATTGAAGGCGATTCGTGCAGAGGCTGACAATGTTCTCGACACCAACTTTGCAGACTACAACACAGCAAACACGGAGTTCAAAGCGACTCGTGACGTTCTCGACAGGATTGAGGACGTTGTTGGCTCGAAGGTAAACTTCGAAACAAAAGCAGGAGGCCAGACATTCGGTCAGGCGTTCCGTTCAGCTTTCTCTAACAACAAGTCTCGACCTAAGACACTCGCTCTCATCGAGGAACTACAGGCGGTTGCGAAACAGCGAAAACTAAAGGGTGCTGAACAAGACCTTCTAGACCAAGCTATCTACGTAAACATGCTTGAAGACATCTTCGGCTCACAGGCTTCTACGGGTCTTGCAAGCGAGGTGCGAAAGGGTGTTGAGACAGCGAAGAAAATCAAGGGTTCAACGGCGTTCGAAACCGCAGTAAATCTCGGAACGGAGGCTTACGAAAGGACACGAAACATTACTCCAGAGGCCAAGAAAGCTCTACTAAAGAAATTCCTAGAATAATATGGAAAGCTTCTTCGAACAGCTCAAAGATAAGTGGTTCATCATTGTATTCATTGCAGGAATGATACTTTGGTATGGAAACACGAACTCTCGACTCAACGCTGTCGAAGCAAAGCAAGCAGAGCAGGTAAATATTGTCACGGACATCACGCAACTAAAGATTGACATGGCTGTCGTGAAGGACAATGTTTTGGATATTAAAAACATTCTAGAAAACAACTAATGAAAGGTTATATCGGTGTCATTGCTGACCCACGCCCAGACGTGGAGAAGGACAAGGACTGGAAGGCAAAAGACCTATTCGGCTCACCAGCAGTCGAATGGAAAGAAAGGGGTGAAGATGGATGGATGAAACCTATTCTGATTCGAAATCAGGATGGTAGTTCCCAATGTATGGCATACGCTGGAGCGAAAGCACTAGGCGTTAATGAAATGCGAGAAAATGGGGCTTTTATAAACCTCTCCCCTACCTTCATTTATAGATTGAGGGCAAACCAAGGGGAAGGTATGTGGATGCAGAACCTACTCGAAATTTTGGTCAAGTCGGGTTCGCCAAAAGACGAGTGGTTTCCTTGTGATGGTCTAAGCGAAGCACAGGTCACAAAAGCACCTGTTCCTTCTGATGCAGTAGTTACGGAAGCTTTGAAGTATCGAGGAAAGGGTTACGTTCAGACGAAGCCTTTTGATATTAACGGTATTGCACAAGCAATTGATGTCGCAGGTTCATGTGTCATCATAGTTCGATGCAATATTAAAGAATGGACAGTAAAACCTTTCATTGATCTAAACGTAAAAGAATCTGACTGGGACGTAAATCATGCAATTCTCTGTACACAATACGGAATGATAAATGGCAAGAGATACATCCTTGTAGAAGATTCTTGGGGTTCAAGTTATGGCAAGAATGGACAGCGATGGCTTTCAGAAGACTTTATAGCAAAGCGTATGTTCGGTGGTGGCTATGTCATCGATCTTGAAAATCAACCATTGAAACCAAGCTACTATTTCGACAAAGACCTTAAAAAAGGTATGGTGTCAATAGACGTAAAGAACCTACAGCGCATCCTTGTGTTTGAGGGTTGCATGACGGTGGCGGAAGCAAACACTGGCTGGAGCGTATTTGGTCAAAAGACCTTCGATGCTGTTATTAGACTACAAGAAAAGTACAAGAGTCAAATATTGACCCCTCATGGGTTGACTAAAGGCACTGGATATGTTGGAATAGCGACACGAAACTTCCTAAACGTGAAATACTCGTAGAGTTATCCCCACTATTTGAGATCGTGGTATAATTACATGATACCCTTAATAGGCGGTAAGCATTATTACAAATGATATATAAGAGCGCAAGTAAGATAGTCTTCATTCTCATGGCATTGGCTGTTACGGCTGGTATGTTCATGGGAAAGATTGATGCAAAGGACTTTATGGTCTTGGCTTCAATGGCGTTTGCCTTCTATTTCTCCAATAAGGGTGAAACAGGGGTCGCATACGCAGGTAAATAGTGGCATATAGCCCTGTAAGGGGCTACAAGGCCGATGGTTGAGTTGTTTCTCTAAGATGACACTTGTGTCACATAACTGAAATAGCACAGCTAGCAAGCGATTATAGAGCTTCGCCACACGCTCTACCTATGAAAAAATACATATTCTTGGTGGGATTAGTGATTTCAGTAATGATTTCACAGATTCCCCCTGCAACTATCAGCTACGCAAGAAGTGATAGTCAGAAGGTGGAAATTAAAGTAGAATCGGTGGCAGTCATACAAGATGACTTGACAAATGAGGAGATTGTGACTGATCTAGTTAACCAGTGTCACGCAAATTATGGAGTTTCAACTACTTCAATGATGCGAACGCTTAGAAACGAGAACAACACATTTGACTTCGACAGGCAAAGTGGGCTATACTACAAGGCAGGTAATAGATGGGGTTTCTCGTCTACTACCAGAGAAAAGAGTTATGGCGTAGCACAAATACACCTGCCAGACCATCCAAGCATCACAATCGAACAGGCAACAGACCCCGTTTTCTCGATAGGGTTCATGTGTCAAATGTTCGCACAAGGCAAAGCCAAGATGTGGATGGGTTACTCAAAGAAATATTAGCCTAAACAGGCATAGAAAAGCCCTCTTTCGGGGGTCTTTCTTTTTACTTATTGAGATGTGCGATCACCTTCTCTACTATTTCTTCTGTGATTCCAGTCTTGAATGATGTCTGAAAAAAGCTATCCTTCTGCCAAAGAAGCATATCTCCATCATCGTCAAGGATTGCGTATCTAAGATTCTGTCGTTCTTCGTGTGAGAATCTTCGATTCATGTACTGATATATTTCAGCACCCCTGATACCAGTGCAACATGATGGTGTTACATCAGTGAATGGAACAGCATTTCTGGCTTCTTCACGAGTTCGTTCACCCTTTCTCCATGACGAAGAAAGTACAACCTCACATCCAGTAGCTTCTATAATTCTGCGAACAAGAAGCGTAAGGTATGGATCTATCTGACTATCACCACGAGTATAGTGTTTGAGTGTTTCTTCTGAATTAAGAACACCGTCTATATCTAGGAAAAGTATTTTTTTCATTTTATTTCTTCTATCTTTTTACATACACGAATCCACTCGTTTAGTGTATCGGCCAAATTCTGTGCCTCTTGCCTATCTACTCTAAGTACAACCAATTTCTCTTTACAATATTCATATCTTGTTATGGTTGCATAATCTACATTTCCATCAAGCACAAAATGATTAACAGAACCCTTTGATTCGTCTACCTGAATTGTTATGTCGAGTTTTTTCATGCTGGTACTCCGTGTTTGGGTGTTCTATCGTGTGCAATAATAATTGCAACTATTATCGATACCACTGTTATAACAGTCCAAGTAAATATTTCGTGCCAGTTCATTTCTTTATTTTTTTATATTCTTCTAGAACCTTCACATAATGGTCATAAGCCTGTACAGTCACTTGTCTATCTCGCATTATTTGGTCAACATATTCATCGCCTTCTATCTTTCGCATATTCTCGATGAAGATTGCGCCCATTCCCCCACCCCAGATATTGCATCGTGTACATTGGATTCTAAGGAGTCGCAAGTCATACTTTAGGAACGCACCGAGTGTTGACTTAGGGATCATGTGACCCGTTTGACAGTTTGAACCTTGAAGATGTGATGCTCCGCAGGTATAGCAGGTGTGCTTGTATCTAGCCCTAATGATTCGTTTGCACTCGTCCCAGATCTGTCTCTGAATCTTAGAAATCGGGGCTTTCGATACCTTGTTTATCTTTGTTCTCACGTTCTTCAATTTCTTTCAATACTTTAGGGTCAAACTTTGCACAATAACGGCAAGGTACTTCTACTCTGACAAATTCATCGTTACCACCATCTTCGAAAGTTTCAACCACGCCTTCATTTTTGCAGTTATCGCAGAAACGATTGGGATTCCTAAAGCAACGCTTTTCATGCTTCTCAATCACGCTCTTGGTAGAACGCTTTTTGCAGAAGTCACACTTATATCGCTGTAGGGTTTTTACTGGTATCATTTAGAATAGCGATTGTCCAACCGCATCAACCCTGCTCTGTGCCAACTTGGCGTAGTCCTCTGATAGCTCAATACCGATAAAGTTTCTGTTTGTTTCCTTGCAAGCAACACATGTACTACCACTACCTGCAAAGCAGTCCAATATAAGCTCTCCCTCTTGGGTGCTGTGCGTAATCAATGTTTTAAGTAGTTCTATGCCCTTTTCGTGTGGGTGACTATCTTTATCGTGATGTATGTGTTGCATTTTGAGTACATTGGACACATCGTTTCTGTTGTACTTTGCCTTACCCTTTTCAAATACAAGACACAGCTCGTACTGGTTTCTGAAGCCGTAACCCATTCCAATATTGTTCTTTACGATTACGATCTGCATTCGTATATTGAACTTAGTTTTTTCTTGAACAAAGGTCTGAATCTTATTGGAAAACTTCCAATTGGTGAAAAGGTAGCAGACCCCCCCCTCTTTGAGTTTCTCGTAAAGAATTGGTATAACCTTATAGTTAATACTTTCGTCCTCATTGTTGGCAATTTCTTTGTTCATTCTGCCGTAACCAACACCATCACCATAAGGAGGATCTGTTATGACACAATCAACACTGTTGTCTGGTATCTTGCTAAGAACTTCCAAGCAGTCTCCGTTTACTATTTTGTTAATCAGATCTGTCATTATCGTGCTATTTTTTCTCCTTGACTCCACGCACCACATCCTGTACATTGGTATCGCTGACTGACTGAAACTCTGGTCGTAGCCAGTCCACGCTTTTGCAATTTATCAGCCCCACAATTAGGACATGAATGAGTTGTACCAAGAAGAAGGTTATAATTCGGATGAGTCGTCATGTAAGGAAGCATTTTCAAGTAGACTTTCTCCAGAAGCACTACATCCTGCTTATTGTAAGCGCACATCACATCCCAAGCCTTAGAATCGCCCTTCATGCACTTGAACCACAAGTCTTTTCCACCTGTCTGGAGCTTCCTGCCGATACCGAGGTAGTCTGCAAGGTCGTCAAGCTTGTTGCTATCAAACTTGAAATACCTTTTCGCAACCAGCTTCGTGTCAATAGTCTTGTAAGGGGTTGGTGGCGTGAGGCCGTGAGCAAGAAATCGAGCGTTCATCTTTTTGATGTCGAACGAATTTCCATTGTGAGCAATAAGCACCTCTGCCTCGTTAGCAAGATTCCATAGAGCCTTGACAACTTCCCTATCGTTCTCTTTGTCCTTCTTGTAGAGCGGGAAATCTCTCATCGAGACTACATGCACCTTATCTTCGCCAAGCCATTTATAGCCGAACGACATGATGTGCCAATGCTGATCTACTTCGAGAATGTTTCCTTCTTGATAGAGATTGAAATACCAACCCCTACTAGGCGATGTCTCGATGTCGAAACTCGCTATCTTACGCTTTACTTTTACCATTCATTTTTTCCTTTAGGAACTCGCTTGCTTGGATGTTGAAGAATACTGCCGATGCGTGATCTTCATCTGACTCGTCCATGAACCATTGCATGAAGTGTCTGAAAGCCGAGGACTTGAATCTAATAAGTTCTTCTGGTGTTCTTGCCTTCTCCCAATTTCTGTAACCGTATTTTGTCATTCCCCTTTCAAGAAGTTCTGCCCAACGAGTAATCATAGGATGCGTAGAACCTTCTGGAATAATGAGGTCATAGCGTGGCTTACCTTCCTGTGAATCTCGATTCATACCACTATCAAACTCTTGTCGTTTTCCAGAATCTTTTGTAATGAATCCTCTTGATTCAACAAGTTCAATGTCTGTTTCCCAAACATCTTTACCATCGTTCAGTGAATACCAGAAACTACCACACTTTTCTATATACTTTGGGTCAGTCCAGCATCCATCATGGACAGTAGCTATAGTTCCGATATGACCCTGATGACTCTGGGCTGTTGCAGTCTGACGACCAACAATCTTTACCTTGTCACCAACCTTAAACTTTTGTGTAACCATGCTAGAAGAAGTGCTTAACGAGATCAATCATCGGGAATATTGGAAAAAGAATTGAAAGCAATCCCCACCAAAAGCCCCAGACGATGAAGGTGTAAACAACTGCAAACAAGCAGTACAAACTATATATTCCTTTCATTTCTGTTTCAGCCATCTTATTTAGTAAAATAGAGCGTCCTCTGTTACAAGCATCATAGCACGGGAATATTTTAGCTTTATAACCTGTGGATAACTTTCCTTGACTTTAAATTGTGCGTCTGACAGGACTTGCACCTGTAATGGCTTGCGCCTCCAGTTTCTAAGACTGGCGTGTCTTCTATTTCACCACAAACGCATATTGATCTAACTAGCTCCTTTGAGGCTGGATTCTCGGCCTACTTTGTTATGGATAATGCGGAAGCAAGAGGACTCGAACCTCTAATCCTTGCGGATTCTCGTTTTCAAGACGAGTGCAATAGCCTTTCTGCCATGCTTCCTTCTTGCGGAAAGTATTGGATTCGAACCAATGGAACTTTCGTCCCCAGCTTTAGCAAAGCTGTGCAATAAGCCACTCTGCCAACCTTCCTTGGTGCGTTGTGCTAGAGTCGAACTAGCTGACCCCGAAGGGTACGGGTTTACAATCCGCTCTCCAACCGTTGAAGATACAACGCATTTACCTGTGTCCCCAAAAGGAATTGAACCTTTATAGCTTGATTAAGAGTCAAGTGTTCTGCCGTTGAACTATAGAGACAGTCTGTGCAAGATGAGGGAATCGAACCCCCTGCATCCTCTGTGTAAGAGAGGCGTTCTACCAGTGAACTAATCTCGCAACTTGTCGAGAATGTAGGAATCGAACCTACGTTAACGGCTTAGAAGTCCGTAGTTCTGTCCATTGAACTAATCCTCGGTATCGTGTATGGGTACTGCCCCCATGTCTCCACCTTGAAAGGGTGATGAACTTACTTTTATTCGAACACGACTTAATCTGACAGTCCTCGTTGATGGAATCGAACCACCGTCCATGTCGTATCAGAACATTATTCTACCATTAAAATAAACGAGGGTACGGATAGCTGGATTTGCACCAGCACTGATCAGGTTTTGAATCTGTTGCCTCTGCTAGTTGGGCTACATCCGTGTACGAGATGAGCGAATCGAACGCCCGATAGGAAGGTATAAGCTTCCGATTTTACCACTAAAATAATCTCGTGTGTCCCATCGTGGTAACGCTCCACGTTATCTGGGGTTTCAAGCCAGCGCACTAAACTTCTGTGCTAATGGGACTTGTTGAGCCTTGTGTTGGATTTGCACCAACGCATACCAACTTTGCAGGAAGGCGAATTACTACTTTTCTAACAAGGCACGATCCGAGAGCCGATTCACAGATTCGAACTGTGTTCCATAGTTTACAAAACTATCGCTTTTCCTACTAAGCTAAATCGGCTTATGGTTGCGGAAGAGGGAATCGAACCCACTCATGGAGCTTATGAGACTCTAGCCATGACCACATGCTCCGCAATATTGTGACTCCAGAAAGAATCGAACTTTCGTAGACTGGTTAAAAGCCAGATGTTCTGCCATTGAACTATGGGGTCTTTCTGGGGTGAGCGAAGGGAATTGAACCCTTGATACTTCCTTCACAGGGAAGTGTGTTGCCTCTACACTACAAACACCATAATATTATACTCTATCGAATTTTAACGGTTATCCACAGTTACTCGGTGAGTCCGTCAGCACACCAATGTCTAATTCACAGATATTTTTGTCTGTTTTTCGAGTGCGTGACTAAGGAGAATCGGACTCCTGACCCTTCCGTGACAGGGAAGCGTTTTACCACTAAACTATAATCACATTTTGCTGGAAAGGGTGGATTCGAACCACCATAGTACCGATTAACAGTCGGGCGCACGACCATTGTGCTACTTTCCAATTTTGTGGGCATACAAGGAATTGCACCCTGATTGTCGGTTTCGAAGACCGTTGTCCTATCTGTTGAACGATACGCCCGATCTTGTTTCAGAACTTGGAATCGAACCAAAATTTGGAGATTCAAAGTCTCCCGTCCTGCCGTTAGACGATTCTGAAATCTTGTCAAGGCTGTGTGAATCGAACACACGTTATTCTCCAGTCCAAGTGGAGTACCATACCATTAGGCGAAACCCTGTTGAGGCTTCGTGGTCGCTAGTCCCTATTGAGGTTTATAACTCCTCTCAATCTAGATTTGGGTAAGCACTTTTGACATAGGCCGAAGCCCTCACGAAGCGTGTGCGATGTTAGAGACTCGAACTCTACTGTCCTGATTGGAAGTCAGGTGGGTCGCCATCTACCCATACAACGCATTTGGCACACCGTCACGGAGTCGAACCGTGCTAACAAGATTTGGAGTCGAGTTTATTCCCAGAATCCAGTGTATATTAACCCCTTAGTCCCGACTACTATTACAAACCTTCATCGGGGTTTCAACCTATGGGGTGTCAACATTTCAGTTGAAGTCGGTAACATGTCCAAGGTATGTGGACGTGCTTACCCAAAGCCTTGTAGTAACAGTTTGTGTGTTAAAACTAGCTATATGTGGACAATGGGGGAATCGAACCCCCTCTCGTACTTTGCAAAAGTACAGTGCTAACCGTTATCACTAATCGCCCAACTGTGGACTTGGTGGGAATCGAACCCACATGCTAAGAGTAATTACGATCACATCTACACGCCATACTCATTGTGAGGCAATGAGAACCTTTATAGCCGACAGCAGGACATCTCCACCAGACTATTCTGTTATGACATTACCGTTCGCCATGAATAGCAGAAGGCGAGGTAACGCTACTTAGGCGAAGACAAGACCCCTTTTCAGGGAGAAAGCCGAGGCGTAAGGAGAAACAATGCTCTTTTTAGCAGTTGTGGTTTGCCAGTTTATTAAGACTTCTGGCTAGTCTAGCGTGCATGATTGTAAAGAACATCTTAGTCGAAGCCGTTTCAAGCCCATTTGACTATTATACCATACTATTGTTTACTGCTTTTTTATCGCCCAGAATAGCCATTTATTGAAGTTCTCTCCCCTGTTTTCCTTGTCTTTTGCAATGGAAATCAGGTAGTAAAGATCTTCTGTTTTCAGGAATCCGAGCCAGTACGAGCAGAAAGATTTTATCTCTATGGGCTTTCTAAACTCTTTTGACTTCCTGAACTCTGCTGTCCTTGCGGTACTATGCTTGAACTTATTTCTGCCGAGCCACTTTCGATATTCAGTCCAAGTGCTTTTCTTATAACTGCTCTCGTAGTGTCCGTAAAGTTCCTTAAACAACTCTGCACGTTGTGATCTGCATGTGCTTGCCTCAACGTGTGGTAAGACTGGTATATCCTTAATGTTACCCTTCGCCTTTTCTAGAGCGATTTTGAAGCTTTTGAAAGGATTTTCTGTAACATCTCTTACCATGAAACTAGATTAACACACAAATATTTTAGACTTTTCCCCTGTGGATAACTCGCTTGCAAAAGTGATTTTTATTTGTATGGTATGATGCTCTCAACTTGTCGCTAGGGGGCTTGCAGTTGGAGCGACACTAAAATAAACCAACACGCAGGGTAGCAAAACTCTAAATTGCAGAGATGACGGGAAAAACGAGTTTGCACTTTTTCTTCTAACCTATTCTTATATGAATGGGGGAAGGGGGTGCAACAAGAGAATCAAGGAAAAATATAAAGATGGTTCGCAAGATTTGTAGAGTTAAGGATTGTAAAAGACTTACTCGAAATAAAGGAATATACAAAGGGAAAACAAGATACGGAAATACTTGTGGTTTTCATCATTCTGGTCTTAGTGGTTGGCAACACGAAATAGACGTAAAGAATAAGATTAAAAATAAAAAATGCACAATTTGTGGCTATAACAAAGCACCGTGCGACAGACACCGACTTATCCCCAGCGATGGATATGTTAAGAAAAATGTGGTGATATTATGTCCTAACTGTCACCGAGAAGTAACTTTCGGAATTACAAAACTATGATTTGCACAAAATGTTCTAGACGTACTATGAGTCCCATCGCTTGGGAACAAGTTAAAGAAGAAAAAGCGAAAAATATCTTTGAAGAATTCAAGGCTTATTCGTCAGGATGTCGTGTTCTCTTTCTCCTACAAAGACACAAAGAAGGGGGCGAAACGAACAATTCCAAACTGATGAAGATTTTGACAAGGACTCCAGAAGAATATCTCGAAGCAATCAAGAAACTCGTAGGAGAGAAGATGGATTCAGAACTTCCCCTTCGCATCTACGCATCAGTGAACGAACGAGACTTCAACAAAGCGATCCGTCAGTTCAAGTACGAACAGCTTGATGCTGACTACTATGATCAGAACCAGAAGGAAAACTTTTATCTCGACATCAAAAACAGATTCCTTGGATGCCTCATGCAACCTGCTCAAAGGGCTACTTCCTTTTTTCTGTTCGATATAGACAACGAAGAAGGGCGAGATGTCATGGGTGAAGCTCTCAAAGTTATTCCAGACGAGATGATAGTCTCCCAGTTCAAGACAAAAAATGGATGGCACTTCGTCACCAAGCCTTTCAACTACACTACCCTTACACTTCCAAAAGGTGTTGAGATGAAGAAGGATGCGTTGTTGCTGTTGGACTACTAAGTATTCCTAAAAAGCGGAACAATCAAACAAAAAGGAGAGTCTTTCGACTTTCCTTGTTTTGTTGGGGGATTAGCCCAACGTAGATAAAGATCACCCCCTTTCCTAGTGTCCTAACATTCCGACTGGCCGTTGGATCACGGGAAAGTCAATGAATGTAGTTTGATGTGGAGTTTTGGGTAGAACCTCGATTTGAAAGGCTGTGTCGCCAATCTCGGCAAGGCTTTCCCGAAGACATTTTGCGGTGCAGTAGCAATCGTGCGTTTTGGGCAAGATTCCCACGATAGTGAACCCGTGTCCACAGTGTTGGCAAGTTACTTTGCTCATACATAGGAGAGTTTCAGACCTAATTATAACATGCTGAAAAAAATCAAATAAAGTTATCCACAGCTTTCCACAAGTTATTAGACCTAAAATATTTCCATGCTATGCTATTTGCAAGACGAGAACAGCAACTAAAAAAACCAAGCAAATTGATTGTTTCAACAAATCGTCTTGGCTCTCTGTAAAGTTAAATAAGACTGGCACAGCAAACAAAAACTACAATCGTATAGATTGACTTCACCAAAGTGTACGGTTTGTGACACCACTACGGTTCAATGCCGAACTCCAGTCTTGATAGATTATAAATTTCATAAGACCCTAACAGCAACAAACAATCCACTATTAAAGGAAAGGTAGCAGGTTCGATTCCTGTCAGTTGACCTCGGTCACCTGTAGCTCATTGGTAGAGCATTAAAATGGGTCTTGATAAAAAACATGAAGAATATCAACAAAATTAAGGCGGTCAAGAAGGCAAAGAAGTCTACAAAGGCAAGCTCTCTTATTTCTGGCTTGATGAAGAATACTTCAAAAGGACTCACCGAGAACGGTGCAGTTACTTTCACTCGCTCTGGTTCTGCAAATCTCGACTTCTACGCACA
>ERZ869925.502-NODE-502-length-28551-cov-4.634054_pt1 | contig 28551 bp, 45 predicted proteins | sample MGYA00579311_ERZ869925 | MGnify/ENA primary metagenome ERZ869925 (study PRJEB32216, sample SAMN09231817) | wastewater metagenome | place: USA: Maryland | collected 2016-07-30 | study: EMG produced TPA metagenomics assembly of the PRJNA472060 data set (Reclaimed...
TGGAATTCCCTTCCGATTAAATACGTTTTGTGGTGGTAAAACAATTTTCTAAAAATATTCAAAGCCTCTCTTTCTGAATGATTTTTAAAATACCCGGCAATTGTTTCTAAGTATTCTTTAGGGATTTCTGTTTTAGAAAGCAATTCGGCCGTCGTTATGTTTTCATTTTGTAAGTACTTTGTGTAAATGTAATCATAAAGGAAAGAAGAAATCTCGTCTTGAAAACTTAGCCCTGACAAATCGATATTGGATTCAAATAAATTTAGATTTTGCACTAGCATGGAAATCATTTTTCTTTCTAGTTCTACAGGAATTTCTATTTTGTTTTTTTCAATTCTAGTTTGTCTCTTTGGCTCTTCCTGTTTTTTTTCTGGTTTTTCTTTCCCATAGAAATCAGCTAAAACTGATTCATATCTAAATTTGAGTTTTTTCGCAATCTCTTCTAAATACAACTCTTTGTCTGTTTCCCTTTCTACTCCTTTGACAAAATCAAATAAAATCTTTATGGTTTCTCTTGGATCCAAATTCGGATTTTGTTCTATGAGATATTGAATCGAATACGAATAGCTTTTCAATGATTTGGAAATAAAGTTTCTAACTAATTCTTTTGATTTATCCTTAGCAAAATCAAATGGGTCTTTAAAGTTTTCTATTACACAAACTGCGGATTGAATGTTTTCTTTCTCAAAATATCCTATGGACCGGAATGCAGATTTCTTCCCAGCTTGGTCCGAATCGAACATAAGATACACTTTGTCACAATATTTTTTTAAAAGCCTTGCGTGTATTTCTGTAAACCCAGTTCCTAGCGGTGCGATGACTGGACGAACTCCTTTTCGATAAAGCCCTATTACATCTAAAACCCCTTCCACTAAAACAGCTTCTCTGTTTTTCTTTATGGATTCTATGGCCAAATCTAAATTGTAAAAACTTTTCCCTTTGTCATAAACTTCTGAGTTTGGGGAATTTATGTACTTCGCCTCTTCGCTGTCTTCTATGATTCTCCCTGAAAACCCGATGACTTGCCCTTTCTCGTTTTTAATTGGGAACATGATTCGGTTTCTAAAAAAATCATAAGTACTTTTGTCTGTCTGTTTTAGAAGTCCAAGTTTAATCGCTATTTTCTTTTCTTCATTTGTTTTGATAAAATCATTTAAAAAGTTTTGGAACCCTGGGAATGCGAATCCGATATTGAATTGCTCAATGTCTTGTTTTGTAATCCCCCTTTCTCTTACATATTGTCTGGCCAGCTCTGCACTGTCATACAAAAGATTCCCTCGAAAGTACTCATTGGCTCTTTTGAGAAGGTCCAACATTTTTTCTTTTTGTTTCTCTTCCTGAATTTCCTTGTCTGTTTTTTCTGAGAGAGGAATTCCCGAATACTCCGAAAGAATTTTCATCGCTTCTGGGAAATCTGTTTTCTGATAGTCCATGACAAATCGGAAAATGTCCCCCGATGCCTTACACCCGAAACAATGATAAAATCCTTCCTTTGCGTTTACAGAAAAAGAAGGTGTTTTTTCTTTGTGAAACGGGCAACAGCCAACAGTGTTTCTTCCGACTTTTTTGAGAGTCACAAACCTCCCGATGTATGACTCTATAGAAATTTCTTTTCTTAGGCGTTCTTTAATTTCACTCATCGCAAAAAGAATTCCGACTCTTTTAGTTGCAAAGTAGTTTTGGTAGCTAGGTCTACAAAATAAAAAAATGATTTTGAATCAAGATTTGTTTTGAATTCCCTAGACTCAATTCTTGTTGTGTGTTCAACAATTTTATCTAAGACATAAAGATGGCCGTCAATTTTATATTCTTGCCCTACAACTGGTTTCTTGCTTTCCCCGACCAAAATCCCATTTTCTGGTATTTTTACAATTGTGTCTTCATTGCCTAAGTCAATAAGACTGTATCGAAACATTTCGCTCATGCTTTTCTGTATTTTTTTTTCTGCTTTGAGTTTTCCTATTTCTTCAGTTAAATCTAGTAAAACTTCATCGACTGTATTCATCCAAACAGAAACGTCTCCTTCCCCGTGCCTAAAACAAAGTGACCTTGCTTTATCTAGTGAATTTTTTATTTTCTCTCTATTCATTTTTTTCTCCCAAAAAAATTCCAAATGCTCCAACCTTTTCTTTGAATAAAATTTCCTAGTTTGTTGGAAATCTTTTCGTGTGCTTCTTTATACTCTTCCTCAAGAAGTTTGTCCCTTGCTATTGTACCAAGGCCGATTGTATTTGAAAGCCACAAATGTCCTCCACAGAAAAACTTGTCTTGGCCTGTGGCTTCGTCTCTCATTGCCAACAAATAACCAGCTGGGATTTTTGTCTTGTTTGCTAGGTACCTGAATTTTTCGTCAAACTCCTCGATGATTCTTTTTTCTTCTTCGTTTGCAGGTTCCTTGTTTTCTAAAACTGGCGGGATGTTTTTTTCTACGATATTTTTTAAAATCCTCCTTGCAACATCTATTTCCCCTGATTCAAGCCAAGCAGACGCCTGATTGACTAATTCTAAAATTTGATTTTTACTCATTGTCATTTGTTTGTTTCTCCTTTCTTACAAATTCAATTTCTAAAGTGGAAAGTATTTCGTTTTTTTTATTTTCTAACGAATACTTAAATTGTATTTTTGGCTCGGGATGTCTTATGAAAGAATTCAATGTGTCAGGCCAATTCACAATTTTCAATTCTGTTTCTGAAATTTCATAAAGAAAAGCAATATCGGATTTCCATTTTGATTGCTCTCGTTCTATATGTTCCCTCATCTCATCTAAAACTTCGAACTCTTCTTTGAAAACTTCAAATTTTAATTCAGTTAAATATCTTGGATGTTTTTCTGGTTTTCCTCTTAGAACAAACAAAGCAATTGGACTGCTTCCCTTGGCCTCAGACCCGTCCTCGGTTGCTAGCCATTTTACGGATCCAAGATTGTAAACCGATGCACCGCAAAACATCATGGCATCTAAAAGCCAGCCATGGACCGGGAAAACAAAAACGACCCAATTCCCTTTTAGATTTTCCTCTTTGATTTTTCTCCACCAGGCAGTTGCTCCTACTCTTTTCCCGTTCTCTCTAAGTTGTCCGAATGGTTGATTTACATACGAGAAAGGCTCCCAATCGATTTCTAGGCCACTATAACCTTCCGGCCGAGGGTAAGGGCAGGGGTCAAAGATTTCTTCGCGTTTTACAAGAAATACTCGCTCTATAAATTCCCAAACTGAATTTGGGGTCAGCCAGTAGTGTTTCCCGTCTTGCTTGTTCCCGTTTAGAAAAATATTGTCTTTGATTTTCCCTTTCATACGTTTCCCCGCCTTGTTTTCTCCACTTGCTCTTTATGGTTTGGATTCTGGGAAACGTCTTCCCAACCTTGGTTTGCTAAAAAATCAAACTCTTCTTTGTTTTTTGATAGTTGATATTTTTTGGATACGTTGTTGTAAAAAAGATTTATGTCAGGGTTTATAACTATAACTTGGTACAATTCTTTTATAAACTTTTCAGCCATTACAATTGAATCTAAATAAATTGATTCCGATTTGTTTGCGACCGGGTTTGCAATAATAGATTTTAAAATCTCCAATGCAATAAAATCTCTTCCTGTAAGTGATTCCACCGCCGATGAAAATAACAAGTGCGACCTTTTTCTAACATTTGCTACAGCTTCATCGTAGTCGACGCACTGTTCTTTTTTTAAATCTGTTTCGTAAATAATCATTTTGTTTTCTCCCTTTTGTTATTTCCTAAAAATTTTTTTCCACCAAGGCTTGTTCATTTCGATTAGCTCTTCTCTTAGTTGGTAAACTGCCATAGCAATACCATCCTCAATTTTACATTTGTCTTTGTATTTTGCAAACGTATACCCCGCTAGCTTTAACACGGTTTCTGATTTCAAACCAAATTTGGCATAAAAATCTATGTAATAATTTTCCCAGTGTTCTTTGAATTGTTTTTCTTCCATTACATACTCCTGTCTGGTTCGTTTGGTAAAGGTACATAAACACCTGTTTCTTGCAAAATAAAGATTCTACAATTTTCGTGAAACTCTTCTGCCTCTAAAGTGGAAAGACTAGAATAGGATCGAATTGTCACTCTGACTACTCCATCGACTCCAGCTCTTGAAACTTTTAAAAATTGCCATTTCAAGTGGTCTTTTGCTTCCTCTGGGAACATACCCGTTACTTCTGAAAATTTCTTTACTATCACCCCATGAAAATAATTTCCTTGAGCTGTGGAAACTTTTTTGCGCCATTTTGTTATGTCGAAAATGGATCGGATTTTTTCGTATTTGTTTAACCATCTTTTAAAATAGTCTTTGTCTTCATCGACCCAAATTCCTTCTCCACACTTCCCGCATTTCTCAAAACAACCTATGGTCTTCATGATTCTATTTTCCTTTGAGACTCTTGCAAAAGTTTTTCTTTGAATTCGTCTAAAAAATACGATTCGATTTTTTTTACAATTTCTTGGAATTGAAAGGCCAAATCAGTTCTGGATTTTAATTCGAAGTAAGTTTGTTTGAAAGCCTCAAACATATAAGCAGGTGTATAAAATTTCCCGAATGTGTAAGACCTATGAGGCATTATTTTTTGTTCTCTTGGCGCGGAGTGATTCCAAATCATCAACCAAGTATAAAACAAGTGCCTTGTTGCCATGTCTTTTACGTAATAAAATTTTCCTGAATTTGCTCTCCATTGGAAAGCCTTTTGAACTTCTTTTTTGCTCATTTTGTTTTCTCCCTTAACTTTAAAATCACAAAATTTCTTTCATAAGTTTTACGATATCCGATCGGCCTTTGATTTCCCAATGTTCCAATCTTTGTTCTGGATTCAAAAGCTCATATTGGTCATGGTGTTTTCTGCAATGCACCACAATGTATTTGGGATTTTCTGGTTTGTTGTTCCTTGCTCTTATTTTCAATAAGTGACTTGGATCCAAATTTGTTACGCTCCCACATTCGATACAACAAATCCATGGGTCCGACATTACTTTTCTTTTGGCTTTTTCTATGGCCTCGTTTCTTTCTTTTTTGCTCATGGATAAACCAACTTTATGTCTTCCGGTAAATCATACATTCCTTGTTGGCCTTTCATTCTAACCGGAACACATTCTCTTGGATGTTGTAAACAAAATTGATATTCGTAGTCTAGCTTCCAAGGCGATACACTGTATTTATACAGACGACTTTCCTTTTCAATGACTTGGTCTTTCTGAATGCATCCCTCCATAAATACAGTTCCCAAAACAAACCCTTGCAGAAAATCCTCTTTCTCTGGAATCTCAAAAGGATTTAACCCGTATTTAGAATAGTTTTCTAAAATATCTTCGTAGGCTTCCTGATTAAAATGCATAGAAGAGTGAATGGCAACAACTCCAGTGTAGTTACTTTTCCAAGACCTGTTTTCTACGTCCTTCCCTTGGAAAATGAGCCATGCATACGGTTGTTGAATTGTTAGAACTTTTGTAATCTGTTTCATCTTATCGAACTCTTGTTATGTACCGTCGGTTTTTTCTTTGCGTTTTTATACCCCATGTAAAATCCCAACAACCATAGGAAAAAATTTAATCCTAAAAAAATGTAATAAGGCATTTCTATCATCTAATTTCCCTCGGTGTTTTTCTTAATCTGTGAACATATTCTGTCGCTTGCTCTTTACTCATTGGAACCTCAATCAATTTCTTCTTCATCGAATGGGTTTTTGGATTCACTATCATTATTTCCAAAAATTGGTAGTAAATTTTCTTTTGCATAAATTGTAACGCTACAATGATTTTGCGTTCTCCTTTTAACTCTGTGGTCTGAAATTTGAAAATCGTTTTTTAAAACAATTCCTTCAAGTGCATCGAATACTATTTTTAAATGAGCATCCGAATCGTGTTTTGTGTAATTGGTAACAAATACCAAATAAACCTCCCCTGTAAAAATTTCCCCCTTGTAAGCATTTTGAAAATTTTTTTTCAAGTTCTCTTTTGATTTTTTATAGTCGGCCGTTGTGTACCGAGACGGAATTGGTTTTTGTCCTTTTCTAGGGATACATTGACATCTATCTTTTTCGTTTAATGAAACAATAGGGAACGACCACTCTGTATAAAAAATCAAATTGTTAGATGTCATCTTGTCTCTCTATATAGCCCGTCGGCATATTCATTCTTAAATTGTATTCCCCAATAGTGCCGTATCTGTTTTTTACTACGTGCATCCCAATGGTCGGCGTGTATGATCCATTTGTGTCTTTCTCCCTTGTTAAAATAATTGCCTGAGTTGCATCCTCTTCAATCGTTCCTGTTTCCTTGAACCAAGAAGAGTCTGGCAACTGATTTTTTATATCGTTCCTTTGCCTAGTCAACTGTGAAAGAATGATCCAAGCGGAATTTGTTCTTTTCACTTTGGAAGTTAGGTCCATTACAATACCTTCTATTTTTTCCAATTTTGTTGAACCTGAATTTCTGGACGGCCGAACCCTTTGAATATAGTCAACAACAACGTATTGAATTCTCCTGGCACCAAAATTGTTTTTTTGGTGTTCGTAAGAAGCTGAAATATCTTGAACCGTCCAACCTGTGGAATCAATGACAACTATTTGCTCTTTCATTTCTTCCAATGCAATCGATACTTGTTTGTGCAGTTCTCCAAACTCTTGGTTTCTTCTAAACGATTGCAAAATGTCGTTGTACTTTGTTTGCTTGTTATGTTTATCGTACAAATAAAATTGAATCAGCCGGATCCAAATGTCTGGTTCAACTTGTTCGAAAGAGTAAAAAATGGAAGGCTGATTTCTTTTGAACGATTGATAAATAAAATTTAGCGCAATCGTTGTTTTCCCAACCCCTGGCCTAGCTCCAAAAATATGAGAACCGCCGTTTTTCATATAAAGGTCCATGTCCCAAGGATATTTGATCGGACTAGATGACTTTGCATAGTCTGTTATTTGTTCAGGTAAGGATCGGTTGTCTGTCTTTACTGTAATTTTGACCGCATCATTTAAATTCCCTAAAATTCGATTGGCCTCTGCAATGTCTCCTTTGCTTTTTGCTTCCCTAAATCTTAAAATCATGTCATCGATATTTATATCACTAGAAAACTCTCTCTCTTTTATCTCTTGAATCAACTCAGCTTTTTTCTTTGTAAGCTCTTCGATGTCTTGTTGTATGGATTTAATTTTATCGTTTTCTTTCATTTCTATGTTTCTCCAACTCTATTTCTGAAATTATGTTCGATACTAATTTTTCCGCAACTCTTAGAACGTTTTGGAGTAAATACCCGCTTGGGTCGTTTTTCATGCAAAGATTTTCTAAAATACTTAGCGATGAAATTGTCCCAAACTTTTCAATCAGTGATTCGACATAGTCTATATACGCTTCAATAATTACAGGCTGTGATTCTCCTAAGTAAGAAGTTGTTTTTTCCAATTCCAAATAAGATTTAGAAATCAAATTCATTTGAAACTCTCATTTAATTTTTGTAAAACTTCGTCCTCTGAAATAAATTCAGAAAGGTAAATTTCGAATTCTTGCTTTTTGGTTTGAATTAGTGGAATTGTTTTTGCAGTCAAAGTCGTTGGCTTTATAACCCAATCACTTGCATAAGAATTTTTAAGTTTATAAAATTTCAAAAGTTTTAAGTGATACAAAATGTCTTGTGTCCCCCAAGAATAAATCTTTTGTAAATTTTTGACATGTTTCCATTCTATAGAAAAGTTAAATTGGAAATCTGGCCTATTGCTCTCTTTTATGAATTCTAATAAAATCTTGTAATCTATCTTTTCTGGCAAAAAAGGATTTTTTTGCAATTTTGTTTTTTTAGATTCCTTTGTTATTTTATTCTTTATTGTTGTTTTATTATTAGAAGTTACACTTTCTGTAATATCATCGGTGGGTAAAGTTACAGTTTCTGTTATATCATCTTTTTGTGATATTACACTTTCTGTGATTTTACTTTTCTTTTTGTAATGATCGGAAACGGATTCCCCTGGAAGGGAAATTTTGTAAATCGATGACGCTCTGGCACGTCTTTGTCTTATGATCCAACCAGTTTTTACAAGCCATGTGATTGCTTCGGATACAGAACCTTCTCTATCGATTCCAGCTCTTTCCATGATTTGCTCTCTTGTTGGAAATGCTTTATCGTTCCCCCCTTGAAAAGAAGCAATGGCGACATATACTTTGATTTTATTTAAAGAGATTTTTTCCTCTTGTAATAATTCTATCGGGCAGGCTCCAAAAATGCCTGGCGTAAATTTGTTTTTAATCCTCATCGTAATCCTTCTTTTTTAATACTTGCAAATAAAAATGAGAGTTGGAAAACTAAATTGTAATCCAACTTTCACTCATAAGCCGACCTACACAGTCGGCTTATTTTTTTGATACACGTTGCAAAATTCTTTCACTGGGCAATACATATTACAACGAATTGCTTCCCCTGGCCGAACTTGAACATAGTATTTGTCCTTTGCTTTTTTCTTGTCAGTGAGTCCTTCTTTTACTTTTTCTTCGATAAAAGAATTGGCCTCGCTTTCTGTGGAAAAATTCTTTGTGGCTTTTTTGTTTCCTTCTTTCATGACTGCGTAAGAAGTTTCACTTTGCCATTTTTCTTCGTCTGTGCATTCTGGAAGTTGGTCATCATCTAAATCTTGCGAAGTGCTGTGAATGTAAATTTTTTCTGAATAGAATTGTTCACATTCTTCCTGTGTCCACAAACGAAATTCTTTTACAACGATTGGAGACTTCGGATAGTTCTCTTCCCTGGATGCTTTTCTTTTTGACCAATCAGTTAAAAAGTAAACTATCTTGAGGCTTTTGACTTCCAAACCTAAGTCTCTGAAAAGCATTGCGTATCCGTTTAATTGCTCTTCAAATTTGTCGTCCCTGGATTCATAAATCAAAGCGTATACCGATGTAAATTTGTAATCGGTCACGCTGTGATCGTTTTCGTTGTAAAGGTCCGATTCTCCTTTTATCTTTTTCCCTTGAATGGTGACAAACATGTGACCCGAAGAAAGTAGGCCGTCTCTTTTGGCATCCTTTTCAGAAAGGTGTTTGTGCATTACAGAGCCTATCCAGGCTTTAAATCCGTCGGTTATGTCTTCCGTAATTCCTGGGAAATGTCTACTTCTTAGAACTTGAATTCTCGGAGAATCCAAAAGACCTGAAATAGAAAAATCGGCATCGGCTTTTGTGTATTCTCCTTGCACTTCTCTGATTGCCAAAAAAATATTTTCTGGCACGTTGTGGTTGTTTGTTATTTGCATTGTCTTCTCCCTAGACTTTGTAATCGATCCTAACTGGTTTTTGATTTTTTAATTCCCTTTCGCTAGAAATGAAATTTGTTAAATCGGCAATGATTTGGTCTTGAACCAAAATTCGTTTTCTGTACTGTCTTATTTTATTAAGCAGTGCAAGGAAACGTTTTTTTTTCTTTGGTCTTTGGCCTACCAATTGCAAAAGCGACTTCGCTTGAAAATTTTCTTCCATTAGATTTCCTCTTGAAAAGTCTCCATGTACTTTTCTTTGAATTGAGAAATAATTTCCAACCCTTTGTCAAAAATCTCTAATTTAACAAAAGTATCTTTGTATTGGATCCATTCTTTTTCTACTAAAAGAAAGTTGTCTTTACTTTTTGAATCAATCCCAGCCTGCAATCTTTTGCGAAGTTGAGAAAGGTATTTTTCTTTTTTCTCCTCTTCCTTCTTTTGTTTTTCAGCTTCTTTGGATTCCTTAGCGGGTTTTGTTTCTTTGTTTTCCGAATTGCCTTTTGTTTGTTGAGTTGGCTCTTCCTTTGGTGGTAAGGATTGATTTTCTTCCTTTGGAGTAACTTCTGTTTTTGGTTCTGGTTTAGTTGGCTCTTTTGGAGTTTCCGCAGGTGGGTTTTCTGGAAGTTGTGAATCAGAATCTAATTTCCATTTTTCTGACTCATCGTAAGTCCCTTTGAAAATACCTAAATAGGCCGATCGAAGTGCTTGAGACTCTGCAACCTTTTTGATCATGGTCGCTCCCTTTTCATCCCAAACCGTGTCTTTCATAGGTTCGTATTTCTTTTCGAATTTGTTGTACCTAGTTTTTACTTTTCCTTCAGAGTCGTATTTCCCTTGGTAGTATTCTTTAAAATCTACGATCACAGTTGTGGGAAATTTTACTCCCTTCCTATAAACTGTTGCAACGGCTCCGATGACTTTACTAGAAAAATGTTTTGGGGTGATCGTTTTTCTTTGTGGAACGCCTTCGATGATTTCTAATTGTTCGTCGGCTTCGTAAATTGCAAAAGAAACCATCCCATCCCAGTCTGGTTGTTCCTGCGCTTTTCTTTGGTAAAGGTCACGTCCGCAAAAAATATTCGCCGAGGATTTTTCCCCGTATTTGATCGCGAAGATTTCTCTTGTGTATGGATTGGCTCCTAAAGTTTTTCCGATAGTGCAAAAGTTTTCAAACTCTTGGTCCGTTAAATCTTTATAAGCACTACGTAGTTTTGTGATCGTTTCTTGGTCTTCCCAACGGAAATCTGAATTGGTCGTCATTGTTTTCTCCCTGTGTTTTGTTTGCTTCTTCAATAATTATTGAAATCCTCTTTTTGCTTTCGATAGACTTCGAATTTATTGCTTTGTGGAATTGGCTTTTATTGATTTTGCATTTTCTGGAAATAACGGAATAACCGTGTTTCTCGATTTTGCTTTGAATAAAAGTCTTATAAAATTCATTCAAATCTGAATAAATTTTTTCCGCTTGTTCGATTGATTTGATTTTCAAAGTTTCCTCCCTGGGTATTTGTAAAAATCGGTTTCTGTTTTGTAAACTCATTTTTCTTTTTTTGGCCGATAGGTAAACTCCAAAATTTCCATTAGTTTGGAGTAGTAGCCTGGCTCTGGCTTTTGGTTTGCTTTTCCCATGACGTAAATCAGGTCAAAAACCAGCCAACGAACGGCTTCGCAATGCTCACAAAACGCCATAGAATCGATTTCTAGCGTCTTTTTGGGGTCAACCCCTGTCTTGGTATCCCTAAGAGCCTCAAGTCTCTTATTTTGCTTTGTTTCTTTCATTTTTTGTCCTCTTATTCTTTTTTAAATCTCTGATAGAAATTCCGTTTCGGGAAAGGTATTTTTGAAAAGACCGATAAGTTTTGAAACCTGCATCTTTGAAAAATTCCCTTCCTGGTTTCCCCTTGGCTACGTTTTGTTTTACGACTGCCAAAATGTAATCTGGATCAAGCTCTGGCAACCTTGCCATTTTTGTTTTCCTCAATATACTTTTTCATTTCCATGAGCTTCTTCCTTGCTTCTCTAAACTCTTGTAAAGTAGTTGGAATTTTTCCTTTTTCCCAACTGTAAGTTACGTGCCCAGAGTAAGTCGCGAATTCTTTCCCCTTTGCTCTTCCGACTACTATGTTTTTTATTTCATACGATAAACCGTAAAACGGTGCAACGCAATAATGTAGTCTGTGCAAAAGTTGGGTTTTAGTTTTCATCATAAGATTTTCCTGGTTCTACTTCTTTAAGAAAATACCATTCGTTTTCCCATTCTATTCTCCCGCCCCCCGTTTCTAACAGATGCTTTGCTTGTTCTTTTGATAGGCCAAGGTCAAAAAGTTGATGGAAGGTTGGCTTTGAATTGAATGCAGATACAAAATATTGTCCGTACTGATCGTAGTCATTTACTTCTTTTGTAAGAATCCAAATCATTGTGTTTGAAACCCCTCGGCCTCCAATGCGTATTCGATACATTCGTAAATTTCATTGGCGACAACTTCTGTGCTTAAAACTCTTTCTAAAATTGCCATTGCATCTTCATCTGAAATTTTTTCAGGTGTTTTGATTTTTACATCTTCTATGTGCCAAAGATTGTCTGTAAAAAATCCCGCTTTTTTTAAAATGGCTCTCGCTGATTCTATCATTTCTTCCGATGGTTTATCCATTTTAATCTCCTAAAAATACAACGTGAACTGAATCTTTTTTCTGTGTAAGAAAACATTTTTTGCACCGCTCTTCTAAATTTATTTCTAAGTCCGATGCCCAAATAAATCCGCAAACGAAACACTTCCTTTTCAATAAATGTATTCGCCTTGCTTTCAGAAATCTCATAGCGTCAATCCCTCGCAAGTGATCAAATGGAACGGCTTCCTTCATTTGGAAGCCTCGTAAATGTCTGTCATGCAAACGATGAAATGCACTGGATGGTCTTTAGGAAGTTTTTCTCTTTCCTCTTGAATTCCATCCATGTGAATCCATTCTTTTGTTTCACCTTGGTTTGTTGCAGTGATTTGAAATTCATAGGTTCCTATTTGTTGCATTTCTACCTGTGTGTTTTCTTGGTCTTCTGTGATTCTGATTCTAAAATCTTGGTCAGCAGATTTAATTTTTTGCATCGTGTAGTAGTGGTTCAAAATTTTCAGAATGTGAAAAAATTTATCCCTTTGATCATCTGCTAGTTGTCTTTTGATTGTTTGATTTTCCATTTTGTTTGTTCTCCCTATTTAACAAATTTTGAATGAATCTCGATTTTATATTTTTCACTTAGTTGTCTAATTTCTCCAAATTCTAACCCACATTTTTTTTCACATTGAACGAATGATTCAGATTTTGCGTTTTTTAGTTTGGTCTCTGAAAATTCGTGAGTGCCACACATTTGGATTTTTGCAATTCTTACTTGTTCGCTCATTACTTACCCCCTGAGCTGTGCATATTTTTTTTGTGTTTTAAATCCCAAACATGAGAGTTTTGGATCGAATCGCAAAGAGTGATTGCCTGTGCGTATGTTTCTGCTCGGCCTAAAATTTCTAGTGTTCCGTTTTGTCTGACTTGGTATCTCATTTATTTTCTCCCTGAATTAAATATAAAAAGCGGTTTACTTTTTGTAAACCACTTTTTTGTTTTAAATTTACTTTTTTTTCGATTCTTTTACAAACCCTTGGTCTTTTAAATTTTTATTCCAAAGTTTGTGGAAATCTCCTTTGAGTTTGATATCTGGTTTATCTGTTAAATCAATTTCCTTTCCCATGAAATCGTTTTTGTAATAAACTGGCACCCACTCTTCTACTTGGTCGAAGTCCATTTTTTTGGTATTGAATTTTTTAGATTGAACAACTCGGAAAATCATTTCTGGGTCAGCCATTAAATCTCCGTTTTGCTCTGAGTAGTGTGCAACTGATACTAAATTATCTGGTAGGATTTCTATGACTAAATCCATGTAAGGCGGGTTTTTGATTTTGCAGTGAGGGTTTTCTTTTGAAAGACCTTTGATTTCTATGATTTTTTTGATTGCGTCCATTTTGTTTTGCTCCCTGTATTCAATATAAAAATGGTTTACTTTTTGTAAACCATTTTTTTATTGAGAGAGCAAAATTTTATGGGAAAAGTAAAATCCCGATTCCGACCCCGATCCCAGTAAATAAACCTTTTTCCCCTATGAGATAAAGCCAAGTAGGATCGTAAATCGTTTCCTCTCTTACGTGACATAAATCATGCCTGCAAGTTTGAATTTTTTTAGTAACAAAATTTCCGTTTCTTGTTTCTTGCAAAACTGTATCAATTGGAACGGAAGATTCTATTTTATCAAAACGAATCGATTGTTTTTTTGCACACTCAAAAAATGCTCTTCCTGTGACATTAGAACACCCGTAAGTTGGGTCAGGTGCCGTGGCATCGTAAGTGACTGTTTTTGCGCTGGCACATTGAATGAGTAAAATCAAAATAAACAAATAGAGTTTTTTCATTTTCGGCCTCCGACTCTGATTCCTTCTGGAATTTCAGAATCACAAAAGTCAATGACTTCCTGCGGAATTCTGTTTTGGTAACAAGTGAACCGGTCTCTTTCTCTGGACCGGTCAACTGGTTTGATTTTTTCGTAAGTGGTTTCTGGTTTGAACAACAAGAAAAGTTTTTGTCTAGAAGACCAAAACAAAATAAAAAATAAAACGATCAAAAGTATTTCATACTTTCTCGTCAGTAGAATTCCCTTCATTTTGGTCAAAGTTTGTTTGAGTAGGTCCATTTGTTTTCCACGCAATAAGTTTAGATATATACTTGGTAAAACTTGCATAGTAACCGACTGCAATTAAAAAATTTAAAAAATTTGCCTCTGCCTCAATAATAAGTTCGTCAACTGCTTTGTCCCTTGCGTAGTATGAAACCGCTAGCGAACCAATGGAAACAACTGTCGCAATGATAAACATAGTTACGTTTTTGACCCATGACTCTGCTTTAAGTTTGAACACATCAAAAACCAAATGACCGATCATTGTTACTACTAAAATGTAATATAAATTTAATTGGATTCCGCCGAACTCTATCATTTTTTTACCTTCAACACGATGTAAGAATTTACGTTAGGGAAAAGACACTTGTCAATCAGTTCTTTTCTGTAGGTTACGTTTTCTCCAATTTCATAATTTAATTGCCTGTAAGTGCTTGGAGTGTTCGCATCCCCGGCTGGGTCTTGTACTTCCATGGAAACAATTTTTCCATCGTTTATAACCATTCCTGAAATTCCTACAACATGCCCTTTGACCCCTGTCACAACTGAATCCATTTTTAATCCTAAACTAAATTGGAAACCAGCTTCTAAACATAATTTCATTTTCTCTATTGATCCAGAAAACAAGTTGTGTTCGTAGTAAAATTGGTCACCAAAAGAAGCCTGAATGATTTTTGTCATAAGCTCGGCGTGTCTGGACCAAAGAAACCTTTCTTTTTTAAAGTCACCCTCGTCCTTTTCTATAATTTCTTGAAGTGCTAAGTACATTGCAAGTTCATCGAGTCGGCCTGTGGTTTTACATTCTACTCCGTATCTTTTTAATTGAATAAAATTTTGAGATACAACAGCCGTGTGAGTTGAATTCATGCACTGGTTGAATCGACCCCAAATTTTGCTTGGTTCCCAGTTGGAAGTGCCGTCATTGTTTCTATTATCTTTTTGAGAAAGAAAAACGTGCCGATCGATTCTAATTGTTTGATTCACTTTTTGTTTTCCTGTATTTGAACTTTTTCAAAAATTTGTTTTAGAATATCCATTTGGGCGCCCATGCTCATGTGAACTTCTCTTTGTAAATTTTCAATTTTCATCGACATATCTTTCATGGATGATTCCATGTTTGTGATTTGTTTTGTCGTGCTTTCTTTATGAATCTTTAATTCCAAAACATTCAATTCTAATTCTTTTATGGCTAAGTTGTTTTCGTTTTTTGACTCATCAAATTTAGAATAAATTGTTTTTTTGAAAGCGGAGTATTCGTCTTCTTTTTTGTCTTCCTTCTTCTTTTGATCTTCCGCTAATTTATCCAAGTTGTCTCTAATTTGATTTCTTGTCATAAGTGTAATGACAAACATCCAAATAGAAATGACCCCAGCCACTATGGTCAGAGCAATCCCCAACCAAGCTGTAGTTATGTAAATCCCAGTTTGTTGAACTTCCCCGACCATTATTTGTCACTTGGCTCCTTTGGGAATTCTGTAAATTTTGACGGATTGTTTTGAATGGCTCTAAGTTGTTCTCTGTAAGAAGCCCAGTCGTCAATAAACTTTTGGCCTCTCTTCTTTTGATTGTCTAAAGTTTGGGTCCAATCCGAATCGGCTAAAAGTTGTCTTGCTTTGAAAACTTTTAATTCGTTTTCGTATTTTTGTTTTTCTTTAGAATCCTCTTTCCATTCTCCTTTTACGAATTTATGGAAAGGACTTTCTTTTGGTGGTTCTATGTCTGTGTAATCGTTCCCAGGCACTTCCCCTGTTTGGAAAATTTTTCTTTCTTTTGGATTGTTCACAGAAAAATAAATTTTTTTGGAAAAGTCTGGAACAATTTCCCAATTTTCCCCGTTCCAAAAAGCAATTTCATTTTCTTTTGCTTCTGGCGGTTGTTTTAAAATCGCACCTGCGGGAATTAAATATTTTCCTTCTTCCATAGGGTTTGGTTGGCAATTTACATGCCCAACGTAATATCCAAGATTGTCTGTTTGATATGCTCTCATTTTAATACCTGATTGAAAAATTTAACGCCAAAGATTTTCCTTTGGATTCAACGTCTGTTCGCGGTGTGCCGTTTACTGTGTCAGATGTTAGCTGTGCACGTTTGTCCCCAGAAGCGTCTAGTCTGTAGTACCTTGGTCTTGACCCGTCTTGAGTGTTCGAAGCGTTGATACCATAAGAAGTTGCACTCAATTGCTGTCCGTTCGATGACCCACCGTTTAAGAATTCTATGTCAAACCCTTGTAAGGAGTCGTCTGACTTTTGCCCGAGTGCAATTGTTACTGCCTGAATGTATCCGGAAGTTGCGCCCGCTCCTCTTAGGTGAACCCCTCTCATATCGGGAATATTGAAAGTAGTGGATCCATCTCCATTCCCAAAGTAGTAGCAAAGACCTGTGTGTGTTCCAGAACCAGCGGAAGAGGTATTTACCCTTCCTGTCGTTGCGGAAGTGTTCATTGCATTTGCTAGTGTGTCGTAAAGGTGGAAAGTATTGGCATCAATCTTTCTTATAAAATAAACCGTTCCCGCGGTTACGCCTGTCGGGAGGGTTCCAGTTGTGGAAAATTGTACTGTGTGGCCTGTGGCCAATCCGTGGGCGGTCCAAGTAACAACCCCTGGCGATGCATTGGATATGGTTACCGTTGCGGTTGTTTTTGGTGCAATTGCGAAAAGCCTTGCATAAGTTGTTCTGGAAATTGCCGAACCATCACAAAGAAGGTGGTTTAGCGGAGGCGTAGACGAGATATGAGGAACAATATTTCCAACCCCTTCTCTTTCCAATCGTTCTGCAAGAGTTTGAATTCTTTTAAACGGCTGGGCGGATCCAATGTCTGTGGAAAATTCTTTAACAAGTGTTAAAGAAGTCGCACCCCCAATGGCCTGCACTTCTCTGTATTCGTTTGCGTTACCAGCAATAAAATCACCAATTGAAAGTTCGGACGTAAAGTCTGTCCCGGCTCCCGTCACTACCGTTCCTGCGGAGGTGATTGTTCCTGTAAGAGAAATATCGGGACCATGAAATTTGTTGGCACCTTTCCTTCTGGTAGTTTCCCCCAAAAGTTTAGAAATACCTAAAACCCATCTTGTCAATGTTCCTAGTGTTTGGTTTGATCCAATCTGAACTGCGGAAAGTGTGTTGCCTTCTCCATCCAATGATTTGTCCGAGGGCATAGTGTCCTGGACAACTTCCGAATCTTGTACCTGCGATCTTGCGCTGAAATCACTCATTTTTTTATCCTATGGCAAATTTAAAATCAAAAATAACGACCGGGTCTGAATCGACTCCGATTAAATCCACTCCGCCTATGAGTGACGACCCAACAGTAAAAAAATCCGAATCGGTAACCGAAGTCAAACCAAAATAGATTGTAAAGTAAATTGGAATTAGTTGTTCAAATTGTCTTTTTAAAAAGTCGATATCCGCTTGAGTTGGTGCAACGTCTAAATCTATGTAAATTTCCCCTTTGTTTTTATCTACAAAGTTGGAAGGGGAAAACGGGACCACCCCGATTTTGGATCCAGTCCCTACGATAGACGAGCCTACAATAAATGACCCGTAGTAAATTTTCCCTTTATAAATTTTAGAATTCCCGCCAAGTCTTGCATCAATAATTGGTTTATAGTTCAAATCAAAGACTGGCAAAAATTTATGAGTCTGGAAGGCTTTATGGATTTTTGTTTTTACTGATCGGTTCGTGTCTTGATTAGAAAGATAGGCTCCGTTTAACGAGGCAAGGTCGATTGGATAGTTTGTTTTTTCTGGAATAAACGTGTGCCATAATTCATATATTTTTTCTTCAAAATAATCAAACGTGTCTTGGAGTTTATTTCTGTAATTTCTCCAAGATTGGCTATTGTCCGTAAGAACTTTTGGAATGTATTTACTTGCGTCGAACATTTTAATTTATTTGGGTTTGTGTGATTGTACTAACGTTTGTGATTGATCCACTACTCGGAACTAAATCCGAATTTGGTGCCAAAATATTTGCATAATCTAAACCGTCTACGTAAGCAAGTGCCATATAAAGTTCTGTCACTAGTCTTGGTTTTGAAACCACCGCAGTTTCCACGTTTTCTAAAATTCTGATTATCCCGCTCGAATCCCCAACTGTGTAGCTATAACCAGTGATTGGTGAGTAAGTAGAATTGATTTCATCGATTGCAGATTGGATTCCGTTGGACGCATATACTTCATAAATATATTGGCCTAATACATGTAAGGTTTGGCAAACCGCTAGCGATGCAAACTTTGCAACGTCGCTGAATAAATACCCTGGCAAGAGTTTGATTTGCATATTTACAAAAGTAGTCAAATAGGAAGCTGTGAATGCGGTAACTTCTATTTCTTCCAATGGCGACCGAGCAATCAAAAGGTCTTGTACTTCCTGCAATAATTGAGAGGATGCAACCCCACCACCAACTGGAATAACAAAACACTGGCAATTTAGTGGACTTACTCTCACCACGTCTGCGTATAAAACCCCACTGACTTCTTTTGCAATAGCAATACCTGTAGAACGATTTATAAAATATTTTGTTGTGCGAGCTCTTAGCGGTGCGATTGTTACTGCGTTTTGAATTGTTTCTTCATCCAAACCTCCCGTGGCTTTGCTTCCGTTATTTACAGATACAATATTCGAATCGTTTCCTAAATATTCTGTGATTGTATTTTCCGCTACGTTAGTCACAGCCCCGCCTCCTGTGGCGTAGTCTGCATAAACCGTTTGGCCTGGTGGTGGCACTTGTCCGAAGGAAGTGTTGTCCACTTGGTCCACCCCTGGCAATTGAATGTAAGAAGAACCGTCAGACCTGAAATACACCCGGAAATGTTTGTCTGTGGCGGATGACTCTGCGAATGAATCCACTAAGTCATAGTTGTTCCCATTGATTGTTATGACCAAGGTTTCTGGTAAAATATCAATGTCAGGTAAATCGATTTCTTGGAAGTTTGAGCCGTCTGTCACACCGATGTTTCTTTGCGGTTGCGTCGTCTGTGCATAGAGTGTTCTGGAAATTAGAGTAGTGAGGGCCGGAACGGAAATATCCTCTCTAGATTCGAATTGAATGCTTGCCTGATCGACCGTGCCAGCAGTTCCAAAAATACAATCAGCCTTGGGAATTATGTAAGGAGTAGCGGAACTTTCTACTGTAATTTGAACGGTGGCGATTGCGGTTCTTTTCCATGACATTTGGTAGTCGATGAGCTGCAAAAGGTCTTGGAGAATTGGACGAGAATAGGCCGTTCTCAAAATCAATGCGTTGAAAATTGCATTCATATTATTATTAATTGAGTCTGTGACCCCAGCGTTCATTCTCTTGAACCTTGCCGGGAATTTTCTCAATTCTGGATCACTTTCTATGTCTGCAAGTGCAGTGAGAAAATCTCTCGTTGAGTACTGAATGACTTTTTTGTTGCTCATATTCTTACTTCTGATTTCCTATTTACGTTTCTCAACGGAGTGTAAAAAAAACGAATATCGACTTCGCCTATATTTTTATTTGTGTCTTCAAATTCAATATCAGAAAAATCAACCACAACTCTTCTCTCTGTGTCTCCCTCTGTGGAATTTTCGTTGTAAAGTTGCACGGAGTTTATGATTCCAGTCCCTACTCTAATGAGGTTAAAAATATTCGCTGGCCTGTTTTCCATTCTTACGGCTTCGGTTCCCATTTCCCTGTAATAGGCCACGGATCCAATTTCAGTTAGGGCATGTAAAAAAACTTCGCCAAAGGTTTCTCCCTCTGGATCATTCCCCCAATTAGCGGTTTTGGAAAGAGAAAAGTTTTCTTGTAGAGAGGATTCCATTGGAAAAATATTCTCCTTTGGAATTTGGAAGTCAACTATTCTTTACTTCTGTCGAAAGTATTGACGACAAAGAAGTTTTTACAGAATCCAATAGAGTCTTTGCCGTTGTTAGGCTCCCTTCGTTGGCAGTAAAACTCGATACGTTGTTTATCCCAGCCGGTGTCCCAAATGCCACCGGGGTGACTTCGATCAATTTTATATTGGCCACAACTGCAAGAACCTGATCGACTACGTTTTTTGTTTGATCGATTAAATTTTCCAGCTTTGATTTGGTAGTTTCTCCTAGCAAAGTTTTTTGAGTTGGTAATGTCCCTTTTAATTCCAAAGTACCGTTGGAATTTAATTGAACTTGGCCTTGGACTAAAAAAGACAATTGCTTTGTGTTTCTATCGTAAAGGATTTTTGTCCCGTCCGGATCTTCATAAATTGAAATCATCCCGGGAACATTTCCCTCTTCTTTATAAAAAAGAGGGTCGAAAGAATAGTACCTACCAGAGTCTGGTGTTCCATCTTTAAATCCGAATTCTATCTCATCACCAATCTTTGGTGGAATAAAGGAAAAATAATTTACTGCGGGCCTGCAAACAATCCAAGAGTTTGGCTCTGACTCATTAGTCCCGAATTCCTTTGAGTGAATTTCCGCTATTCCGTCTTTGTCGACTTTCTTTATGACTCCCGAATATCTTTGATAGTACCTGAGTCGCTCGTCCATGACTCTGTTTATGAAAGAAATTTCGTCGTCCCCCCAATACCCGCCCATGTTATCTTGCCACCGTACAATTCATAGAATACCCCGAAACACCAATCTTTTGAGAAATTTCCACCACTCTGTACAAAGTATTTTTCTGGATGACTCCTCCCTTTGCAACACTTTTGAATCTTGGTGCGATCATACTTGTTTGGTCACTAGAACCTCCGTTTCCTAAAAAGGCTTTGTCTCCAATTTGTATGTCTGGATTTGGAACGATTTCCATTTTTGCAGTGTACCCGTTCCCTTCAAAGGCAGTTGTGGTTTTTGATTTTCTAAAATATTTCGGGAGTAGGTCCGCCATAAACTCTTCGGAACCACTGTTTAGAACTTCTAAAACTCTTTTGATTCTGTCGCCTGGCGGAAGAGATTTCATTTCTCTATTGATTGCGTCCATGTTTAATTCGTACACATCGACCGATTCTGTTTTGGCTGGCCTAACTATAAGTTGCGGTTTCCCGTCTGGACCGGTTGTAAGTTCTGCATTGCTTCCTACCTGTGAAACATTTGCATCCAGGTCGGCCGTGATTATGTTCGAATTGTTCAAATCTCCATAATTAAAATAGTGAGTTTGTCCTTTGATTCCCCTAAAAGTATTTAGGTCTAAATTTTGAGATTTGGAAAGACTAAGACAATAAATTCTTAAAATCTTATTTAGATTTTTTTCATCAGTTTGGTATGAAAGGTTAAACCCGTATTTTTCTGAAAGAACAAACATGAATCTAAAATCATTTACGTTGTCTTGCGTGACTGTGTTTTTTGAAGAAAGAACGGTTGTCATTCCCTCGAAGTCAACCATGGTTTCGGAGGCTCCTATCCTACTCCCAACTTTTTTTATGAGTGCTTGTACGGTTCCTGATTTATAGGTTTCGATTCTAGGAAGTCCAGAAGAGGGAATCCCCATCCTAGCTGTAAACGTATAAAAAGAAGCGTTGTCCCGAAGGCTTTGCGATCTGTTTATGATTGCACACTTTACTCTTCTTTTTCTTGAACCTGAAATTTCAGAACTAGAAATTGGATTCCAAAAATTTTTTGGGTCCAAAAGACCCCACTCGATATCCAACAAAACGCCATTTACCAGCATTCTGTCGTACACCCCTGTGTTGTCTTTGACTGTGAGTTCTACAATTCCAGCTTCTCTTTCTTTTTCTGTTATGCTTATTTCCTGAATTGCAAATTGCATATTGTCCGAGGCATTGATTTCTTCCCCCGAAAAAGAAGTTCCAGAACCTTTAAGAACCTTTACTTTATAGTAAGGCTGTAAAATGGATTCATTTTGGGAAACGATCATACTGGAATTTTAATTTTAGAAAGTTTTTTCATGTTAAATTTGTATTCAACAATCAACGGGTTTGCGTTCAATAGCCTAAGAGACTCAGCCTCAGTTCCCATGTATTCAAATGCAAGAGCGTCAATATCTTTCCCCTCTGGATTCACTTCTGTAAACCCTTGAATTTCTTGCGGTTCGTATCTTAGTTTTACATTCGTTGCGTTGTTGAATGCATTTACAAATACTTCCTCTTTAACTGAAAGCCATTCTAACATTAGTAAGGTCTCCCCGATGACGTTGCCACTTGCAAACCTTGAACAAGGCCAGCTCTTGCTTGTACTACTCTCAAAAGATTTTGCATTTTATACATCATGGAATTTTCGTCGAGTTCTAGTTCACATTCTACCATTGTATAGGCGGAGGCTCCTGCCTTTGTTGTGAACCTCCCATCGTGAGTGAAATCCATTTTCCTAACATAATAAAGCATAGGAGTTGAGTGAGTCCCCCAAGAATAAATCACTTGCGGAGTCGATTCAAACTGGACTTTCTTTACGATTGAACCTGTAAAAATAGGAAGTAAGGATGGATTGTCCGAGTTTCTTAGCATCTCAAATGCTTGCATCAAATTAGAATTTCCTAAAATACCTTTCCGGTTTAGCGTTGGAAGAGCACAAGAAATTTTTCTATTCCCGTTTCTGGAAGGGACCAAAGGAGTGTAGTTCAAACCTGGCACTCCAATGTCTGCATAAATTATTTCTTTTCTATCCTGAATGGAAAGAGGATACGTTGGTGAAGTTATCAGAATCCCATTCTCTGGGTTAAAAAGATACCAAGGCAAAAGACCGCCTCTCAATTTTACTTGTTTAGTTGAAAATGTCGTCATTACATAATCCCTTGAGCCGGTGCGATTTTGTTAAATCTTTTCTTTGGGGAATCCCTTTTTTCCAATTCCTTTTTAACTGCCATGGCAGTTTCTTCTGGGTTTTTGGTTCCTTCCAATTTGATTTCAATTTTTCTGTTATCGTTATTTTCCGATTTGATATTTGTAGACTTAGTCATTGCAGACGGTGTTATTTTTGGCATCATCCCACTTGCCCCACCGCCTGCGGAATCCCCACCGCCCCCTTTGGTTTTATCTTCCATCGGTTGAATTTTAAATCCTAGTTTGTCCTTTATAAAACCTATACCACCAGATACCAATTTAATCAAACCCACAATTCCTTTTAATGTAAGAAGAACCCCATCAAATGCTAGGCCAATTGTCGAACCAATTAAAAATCCTAGAGCCTTGAAAATTGGCGCCTGTGCTTCCATTTGTTCTGACATGAAAGAAAAAACACTACTTGCTATTTCCCAAATATCATTGAACACTTTGGCCATTTCTGAAAGTCTTCCGCTTCCTTTTGATATTCCGCTAACAAAACCCTCGATGAAAGGTTTTATTGCATTGTTATAAATTGTAACGACCAGCTTCCCAAATCCTTCAAATAAAGGTTCAATCATTGATTGCAAGAAAGCCATGACGAATGCAAATTTTAACATCATGTGATTTAGAAAATTCATAACGGATCCAAATCCAGCTTTTGATTTTCCTGTTATGCCCGTGAATACAGTTGTAACAAATTTTTGTAATGCGGAAAAAACTGTCTTGGCCACTGCATAAAAAACTCTGAATGCATTCGCCATAACAGTTCCTAGCTGTACAAACAATCCTCTGTTATCCCTAACCCAGTGCATAACTTTAAGAAGAACGGGCAACACTGCTTGGTTTAATGGTTTGAATAAATTGTTCATGATCGTATTCCCCATGGATGAAAACCCTTGGGAAACGGCCGGCATAAATTTGTCTGCGAACCCTTTGATTGCAGAAAGACCTTGAGCAGCAAGTCCAATAGCTCCTAGGCCAGAGACTGCTTTTTTTGTAATGCCAGAAACCATCCCACCTATTTTTCCAAACGCGGATGGAATGGATTTAGCCATTTTCACTACTCCGCCTACAGCAGACGAAGCGTAATGCAAAACAGTTGAACCTGTTTTCTTTGCAAAATTAAAGGAAGCGGATCCAATTTTATCGAACGTTGTGGAAAGTTTTTCCAAATCGCCTTTGGCCTTGGGAATCCCACCGATTGTATATTCTACTCCGACTCGCTCCATTTAGATTCGTTTTCCTTCCTATCTTTTTGCAGTTTGGAAATCTCTTCCACTGTGTAATCATAATCATCAAAAGGAACATTTAGCAATTCTTTTCTGGAAATTCCGCCTGATGTTTCTGTTATTACTGCAAGGCTCTCCGCTCTAAAAATTTCCTCTGAAAAATCTACAAATTGCAAACACCTGTAAATATGATCGAGAGGAAATTCATTCCCTATCTGATTCGGGTTTTTGTCCCAATAGATTTTCCCGTGTTTTTGGATTGGCTCGAACGGAGAGCGTAGACGAAAAAACTTGCGAAATCCACTACTTGTTCCCACTCTTTTTTGCAATCAGGACAACACATTGGAACATAAGGCTGAATTCCAAATCGTCTCATTCCTTCTGAAATAGAAAAAAAATCCGATACGTCTGGGAAATTCATGATCATATAACCGTACCTACTTTTTAAAGTCTTTAGGTCCAAGTCTTCTGTAGTGTTTCCATTTACATCAACCAAGTGCATATAGTAGGCTTTTTTCAAATGAGAACTTGAGTCTTTCAACGTGGTATCGTTTTCGATTTCCATCATGGTTCCCAAAGTTATATCTGAAAAAATGTATTCTGTAAGAGTTGCAACCTCGGTTTCTTCTTCGTCTTGTTTTGATTTTTTTACTTTGATTGAAACTTCGTTCCCCTCCTCTAAAGACAGCTTAAAAAATTCCGATTCGTAACTTTCTTCTGGATCATCGTAAATGACTTGGAAGTCATTTAAGTCTGGTCTATTGTCCGCCCCGTCTTTTTCTTCGTGAATGATTTTAAAATCACACCTTGGACAAGGGTAAACTCCCTCAAGTTTTGTAGGAAGACCATAGAGCTTGAAAGCCTCGACTGCGATAAACTCTGCACTCACCAAAGGGAGTTGTTTCAAGTGAGTAAGAGAAACTTTTTCCCCTTCGAATGATTCAATTGAACCTTCGAGAAGAGAGGCCATTGAATTCGCATACTTCCCACCTTGGGCGCGTGAGAATACTTTTAGAATTGTTTCGGTATTTGGTTTTTGGATTTCCACTCTGTTCCCCAAAGCGGACTTTCTTGGAATTATCATTTTCCCCCCATATAACAAAAAAGGGACCATAGTCCCTTTTCGTTTCAACCTTTATTTTGTTTTGTGAATTTAGATAGAAGCAAATTCCAAATCATAAGGCGCATACCTTACTGTAAATTTTGCTTTGTCTCTGGCTCCCTGGTCGAATGCAGGAAACTTGAAAGACCCTAGTTCACAATCTGCAAGAATATCTCTCCGGTATGCGTTTGCGATGTCTCCTGACTTGTCAGTGTAAATCACAGAAACATCCCTTGCATCTCCTACTCTTCTCCAATCCAAATGGTACTGGAGAACAGGTGAATTTCTTTTGATCAAGTAGGTAACTTCCACCCCTAAAATCTTTTCGTTCCCAGAAGTGATCAGACGAATTTTCCCTGTGTCTGGCACTTCGATTTCATCCATATCATATCCGATTTCTGAGAGATTTAACAAACCAGGAATTGGCGCCTGGTTTATGAGTAAAATTCTCGTGTCTGTAATTGCGTTTCTTTGCATGTTATTTTCCTTACACTGGGAATCTTGTCCCAACTCCTATGGCAAAACTTTCTAACAATGAAGCAGGATAGAATCGAACAAATGCGTTCCCTTCTCCTACGTCAATTTGCTCTTGCGGATTGTTGAATTCGTCCACTTGCACTGTGAACACATCTTCAAAACCAGAAAGGGTTCCGTCATCTTTTATGTATGTTTGGAAGGCTCCGTCTGGATCAATTCCAAATGGGAAAGACCCTTTGAATAATTTTCTTCCAAAGTCTTCGATTGCTTGGCCGTAGGTTTTCAATCTTGTGATTTTGTTCGGCCTGTTTTCTACTTTATAAAGAGATTCTACGGATGAAACTTTTATAAAGTTTTGCATAATGAGATAGTGACCAAATAAAGCGCCAACGTTTGTGGAAGGTGTTCGGAATGATCGTAAAATCAACCCTCGGCCTGGCAATTGTTGAACAATATTTATTCCCCTTTCTTGAACTTCCGTTCTTTCGTCTTCTGTGAAAGTGTCTTCGGTTGCATCAGGGGTAGAAACAAAACCTAACAATGGTACATCGTCACCAGCAGGCGCACGGTGAAATCCTAAAGTGTAAAATGTTCTGATCCACGCTCCTACAATTGCACCTGAAATTGGAATCAGTTTCACTGGATTGGCTCCAACTCCAATAGGGTCCACTACGTTACGAGAAGACGAACCGATGATTCCTTGAACTTGATCACTTCTTTGGTAAGAAGCACCAATTGTTTTTAGTTCATCTTTGCTTCGACCTGATTCAATTGTATAAACCCAAACAGGTGCATCCAAACGAGTTGAACAATACGCCTCACCAGCTTTATTGACCGCTTCCAAAGTTGTTTCTGGATTGAAAAGCCAACGAATGTTTTTAGGTTCAAAAGAAGAGTAAACATCCCAATCGTTTGCGGTGCTTGGTGCAGTTCCATCCGATCCACCTGTAAGATAAGTTACTGTGGTAACATCTGCGGGATACTTGACCGCCAAAGCAGACGCGGAACTTAAATCTTCGAGAACAAAATACGGATGGTTTCTGAATGCATTTACAATGTAAAACTCTTCATTTTCTGGTTCCAAACTCAACCAAATGTTATTTAAAGGAGTGTTTACCAATGCTTCAATTCCGTTTTGATTTTTTCTGTAAGTCTTGAGTTGAAATCCGATAGCATTTACCACGTCGTCAACTGCAACCGCAGAGGATAAATTGTCTTTCATGGTAACTGAGTTTGTCGATGCGTCGATTGATTCTACTTTCGAAAACTGCGGAGTCGTACTTGCGATAGAAAGAACATCGCCAATTCTAATGTCTGCTACAGAAACAAGTCTTAAAACTTTTTGGCCTGACGAAGCAATTGCAAGCGCTTTGGTTGTGAATCTTGCGCCGTTGGTCAAAGTGTACCCTGATTTGTTACCGTCCGCGGATTTGTCTAATTTGTTTTGGAAACCAGCTTTGATTTTGAACGCGTCATCGGGGGTGCCGTTTTGGTCTTGTATAGTCTTGGTTGCATTCACGGCGTTGCTTGCTACGAATGTTTTGACCCATACAGTCATCGGTTGCCCTTTGGCATTTGTGAACATGTTTTCTAAAACATATCTCCCTTTGGCTCCAGATAAATATCCTCCGAGCTTTGTGGAAATTTCACTTGGTTGGTTGATTTGGATTAGTTCGTCAAACCTTCTCGCGAATAAACCAATCATTCCTACGATGGAAAAATCAGCCGGTCTTACGTTGTCTCCTACTTGTGGGGGTAAATTGTACCCGAATACACCGCGTCTTCTCATGTTACGATCCTAGTATCTTATTTTTAAAATTGTCGATTATTTTTTAATTTAGAATTACGGTTTCTGTGTAATTCATATCAACCAGCATATTTTCTGTTTCCGTGTCTTCTGTTATCTCTATGGTTGCAAGGCACTGGATTTTGTTTAGAATGTCAGTTGCATCCCCGTAGTCAATATCACTGATTTGCTCAATAGAAATCTCGTGTTTTCTGCCGTTGATCCAAATTAGATTCTTTTCGTTGAATGACTTTCTGATAGCCGTGTAAATCAATTCGAAAATCTTTTGGTGTCTGGCCAGTCCTTCTATGAGGACATCTACGGCGTATGCGGTTCCCATTGATCCTACTTCCTCTGTAGCGTTTACCTGGTCCGATCTAAAAGAGTCTTTTTCTACGCTGTATCTTTCCTGGTCAAAGATTGGCCTTGCGTTGAATCCATTCCCGATAGCGACTCCTGGAATAATAGATTCCGTTTCTGCGGGTTCTATGACTACGGAAGGAACCAAATAAACAGGCTCGTTTGTAAATGTCCCTTGAATTGATTCACCACCATAAGTCCCGAAAAACTTTATTTTTTTATCAATGACTTTGCTTTCTATTTGGTGCAATTCATTCCCAATTTTAATTACACAATATCTTTCTAAATAGGAGGGATTTTGAATCGTGATTTCTTTATCCCCAGGAGAACAAGAAACCGTCCCGCATTGAATTTGTGGCATATTGGATTCTAAAAGGATTCTGATTTCTTCATAGCAGTCGAATGGAAGTTGGTCCGAGTAGGAAATAAAAGAAGAGACAAAGAATTCTATTGGCTTAATTGCAACGAATACGATTTTTTTTATTTCTGAAAACCCAGTACGAAAAACTACCGGTTCAAATTGTTTAGAAACAGGAACAAAGTATTCTTTGAAAGTGTTTGCGTCTGTATAAATTTTGATTTTTAATTTTCTGTCAACGACTCCGTTTATAGTATCATTTACATTGGCTTTGATATTAAATAAAACCTTTCCTGAATACCTGGAAACATTTACGGCCGTTGCGTAGGTTTTGGAAAGCTCTCCATTGGCCTGCGGAAATTTCATAAGAAGTTGGCCTGTTTGATTGTCTGCTTTCAAATGATCCCAGGAAGAATTGGTAACCGTTGCGGAAAGAGTCCCGCTCCAGCCTGTATTCGATGTGAATGGATCAATAATTGTTTTCATAGTCCTGTCTGCTTCTGGTATTCTTTTATCTCTTTATTGATTCCACTCAAATACAATTTCATTTGTTTCACTAA
>ERZ869925.503-NODE-503-length-28550-cov-12.755571_pt1 | contig 28550 bp, 36 predicted proteins | sample MGYA00579311_ERZ869925 | MGnify/ENA primary metagenome ERZ869925 (study PRJEB32216, sample SAMN09231817) | wastewater metagenome | place: USA: Maryland | collected 2016-07-30 | study: EMG produced TPA metagenomics assembly of the PRJNA472060 data set (Reclaimed...
TCGTGTTCTTGGCTTTTTCGTTATTGAACAGCCATGCCCCAAACGCCTGATCCCACTTCAATGCTGGAGTGACTTGAATAGTCGTAAGATCGATCCCTTGCATCACTTAACCCCTTTCCCGTGGCGCGGACAATTCGCATCATCGCACTTCGTCGGATCTATGCCAGTGCATGGCTTCTCAAGCAACTGCACCATCTTCCGATAGATCTGCGAATAATTTGCCCAGGTATTCGAAACTGAACAGTTGTAATAAGCCATCTGCGTGGTGACATCGATCCCCATGCGAGCATTCTGTTCATTGATCCACTCTTTGGTCTGTCTGCCCCATGTGGTGGGGGTGTAACCTGTTTCCCCATAATGGACGGCAATCACTTCATAGGTCGTGCCGTCATAGCTGCTCAATAGCCCTGTCAATACAAAATCGGGCATGCGCGGCGCTTCACGGAGGGAGGTAGAAAAATTAGTTGTCGTATTGCTTTGCATTGGTTATCTCCTACTGTTCATTCGCCCATGTAGGGCAAAATGCCATTGCGCTTTCAGCAGCAACGCAAAAACCAACGACACGGTCAAAGTATTGCCTTTCTGATTCGGTGAAATTCCCGTCCTTGATGCGATGTTCTTTATATTCATCCCACGACAAAAGACGGAACTCATTGCCAGAACGAGACAAAATAACCATAATGTTGCGGGCGACGGTTTCAAATTCGGATTTTTTCAAAACCGAATTGAATGGTGTTTTTGTAAAATTTGACGGTTTCATAAATACTCCTTTTGGTTGTGTGAGTGAGACCTTCCCCGTGCCGCACTTGCCAGCAGTGCTTGTGCGGCACGGTGCCCGGACCTTGCGCAGCTCTCTCGAAATGAGCCGCCTACGGGACTCTGATCGGCGGAATAACGCGGGTCCCGCGATGGGGACATTGACGCCGACACATTCTTTTTTTTAGTGACTTCCCTCGCTTGATGTGCGCCCTGACCACACTGAAACAGCAGACCAAAACGCACACCAAACCAAGGAGGAGAGAGAATGAAACCGTCTCTCTCAGCAGGGGTCACCAATCCCTGCCTGAGCCAGTGAATGGACTTGAACCATCGACCTATCCATTACGAGTGGATCGCTCTTCCAACTGAGCTACACCGGCACTTCATCTTGCGTACTTCCTCCCCTCTCCATCGCTGCTCTTGCGATGGGGAGGGGCTGGGGGTGGGGCAGGGCAGGGGAAAAACAACACAACCCAACAAACCTGCTCTACAATTCACCTCAGAGATCGCCCGTCCCGATCTCCCGTCCAAGAGCGCACAGCCCGTCCCTGTGCGCTCAGCCTTTAGCTTTTTCTTTCAAGGTGCTATGTAGTCGCCACACCAAACCATCGAAGCCCCAAATATGTGGGCTCTTGGCAGCCAGTAATCTCAACGCCAAAATGAATCGGCGATCATTTGCCGGATATACAGCAAGCATGTCTTGTAAATAATCGGTCTTAGGAGGCATACCATTCAGCCAATTGATCAACGTCGCATGGCTCAACACATCCCCCTCGTTGGACATTTTTTCACTCATCCAATTTGCAAACTTTCGCAAGCTGGGATTACCCTGATTTTGAAACTCTTGTTCTAATATTTCTTTTGTTTCGTCGCTCATAGTTACTCCGTCACAAGATATATTTTGGTTTTGTAACCATTATATACACTGTGACGGATTTGTCAAGTACTTGACCAAATGAAAACAAAAATGGCTATAATCCCAAATGTGACCACTCAAGAAGAAATTGCAATGCTTGAAGAAGCCCTGATTGTCTGGCGAACGAACCAAACCAAAGCCAGAGGGAACGTGTCATTAAATAGTTTTGCAGACTATCTTGGAGCAAGCCGCTCAATTGTCAGTATGTGGATGCTAGGGGAAAGAGACCTCACAGAAAAATATAAAAAAATAATCGCGTTGCCTCTTTACACATTGATAGGTCATAAAGCCTACGAAGTGTTGAACGTCACCCCGGCAGACGCTGATCTTGAACGTCTAATTCAAGTTTGGAAATTCATCCCCGAAAATATTCGTCGCGCCTTCGTCAAGCAAGGGGAAAGCTTTGTTACGGAAGAAAAGAATGGCGAACAACCAATTAGAAGATCTCGAAAAGCTACGTAAGATATGGTCTCAACTCAATCCAGTGCAACGCAAATGGCTTCGTATTCAAGGCGAAGCTGTTTATTACTTTGTGTTAATTGCAAACTTTATTTACCGGGTAGATCTCTGGTTCTTCCCACCCGCAGCATTTTTTAGTTCCTATAACATAGCTATTCAAAATTACCCTGATCATCCAATAAAAATGATTGCCGTTCTCAGCACAGCTTTTATGTGCGCTGCATTTACATTGCTGGTGATTCGCCCAAAAAGAAAAATTCACTGGGTACGCCAATGAACCTCACGCGCCGCGAAAAGACCACCCTCATCATTGCCGCCATCCTCGCGATCCTCTTCATCTTCATCCCCCAACAGGTCCTCAACGAGTGGGAATATCTGCCCCTGCTCTGCATCGTTTTTCCTATAGGAATTTACATCGCCACCGATCCAGAACGTATCAAAAAACCATAAGCCAAAAGGAGAAAAGAACATGGCAACAATTCCAGCAAGAGTACAAGATAGATTGGTCGCAGGCATCAAACGCTTCATCCCCATCCTTACCGCCGCCAAATCGCGTGACGTAAACGAATCAGACACGGTCACCATCATCACCGACATGCTTGCCGATGTCTTCGGCTACGACAAATATTCAGAGATCACCTCAGAATACGTCATCCGCAGCTCATTCGTAGACCTCGCCATCAAGCTCGATGGCAAACCTCAACTGCTCATCGAAGTCAAAGCCATTGGGCTCGATCTCAAAGATGCCTATGTCAAACAAGCCGTAGACTATGGAGCCAACGAAGGCATCGAATGGGTAGTCCTCACCAACGGAGCCATCTGGCAGATCTACAAAGTCACCTTTGGCAAACCAGTCGGTCACGACCTCGTATTACAGATCGACTTCCTCAATGCCAGCCACAAAAACACCGACCATCTCGAAAACCTATACCTCCTCACCAAAGAAGGTCTCGGCAGATCCGTTCTTGGTGATTACCACACCCAACGCCAGGCACTCAGCCGCTTCTTCATCGGAGCCATCGTCCTCAGCGAACCCGTCCTCGATGTCATTCGTCGCGAGCTGCGCAAGATCTCACCAGATGTCAAAATCGATAACGAACAGATCTCCGATGTCCTCACCAACGAGATCATCAAACGTGATGTCATGGAAGGCGACAAAGCCGATGAAGCCCAGCGCAAAGTGAACCGCGCCGTCAAACGCGCCGCCACCAAAAAGACCGCCAAAGAAACTGAAGAAGAAACAACCCAGGACCCCCAACCTCCAGCTGCAGCTGATAGCTAATCACGTTTCACTAAAAAGACATAAAGCAAATGAATACTCAAACAAAAAAACGATCCCCCTTTTTTTATATTGCCCTTGCGGTTGCTGGAGTAATAGGCTTTTGCCTTCTCTGCCTTGTTTCCACATCCATCATGGACGCAATGGGGATACTACCAACCGCTGCACCAACCCTGCCAGCATCAGCCACTCAACCCCAAATCACCCAACCAACCCCAGCCCCAGCTTCAACCGAATCACCAGCCACAAAATACCTTCAAGAATATGGCGGCTCCGAACAAGCCTATCTTGAAATTCTCACATCCACCGATTGCAAATTCCTTCAGGAAAAATTTGAAATCGCCTACGCCAACAACCAACGCGAAACACCAGGCACCGAACAATTCAGTTGGACAGTAGGCTTCATGGCCGCCACCGACGACCGCATGCGCGAAATCGGATGCTACTAATATTAGATGCCTACCATACAATTATGCGGTTGACTACTTCATTGAACCTATTAATAGGTTAATCGTTAAGTTAACTGAAAGCTGACCGCTGAAAGCTAATCACCATTCACCATTCACGTTTCACTACTCACTATTCACTATTCACCATTCACCCCATGCCCCACCTCCCACCACCCTCGACCCTGCCACCAGGCTCGATCGTAGACACCTACGTTCGCGACAGTGGGGGACCGCGTCAAGACGCCTCTACCGATCAACAGCTCGCAGAGATCCAAACCTACTGCCAACAGCATGGTCTCACCCTCCGCAATAAATATGTAGACGTCGCCAAATCAGGCGGATCCACCGTCACGCGCGATGACTTCAACAAACTCATCGACGCCACCCGCCACCTCGAAGACCGACCCCATGGCATCCTGCTCTGGAACTATGCCCGCTTCGCCCGCGACCTCGATGATGCCATCTACTACAAAGCCCTCCTCCGCAACCGCAACATCATCATCCACTCCCTCACAGACCCCATCCCTGAAGGGCAATACGGTCGCATCATCGAATTCTTCATAGACATCAGCAACGAAGAAAAACGCCGCCAAACCTCAACCGATGCCAAGCGCGGACTGCGCGACCTCGTCCTCAAACATGGCTGCGTCCCAGGCACACCGCCCATCGGCTTCAAACGCCAACCCGTAGAGATCGGCACCAGGCGCGACGGCTCTCCCCACATCGCCAATCGCTGGATCCCAGATCCAGATGTGATCCCCCGCATCAAACGCGCCTTCGAAATGCGCGCAGCCGGATCCACCCTCTCCCAGATCCACACCCAAACCCACATCTTTGGCTCCCTCAACTCATACAAAACATTCTTTGCCAACAAGATCTTCATCGGCATTCTTGAATTCGGTGACCTCATCATCGAAAACTATTGCGACCCCATCATAGACATCAACACCTGGAACATCGTCCAAAAAATAATTCAGGACTATGCCCACGCCCGCACCAGCGAACGACATCCCAAACGCCTCGCCTCACCCTACCTCCTATCTGGTCTTGTTTACTGTGGCTTTTGTGGTGCCCCCATGAGCGGAGCCACCACCACCCGCGAACACATCACCAGCAACAGAGACGAATCCTATCGTTGCTCACGCGCCAAACGCAAAGCAGGCTGCAGCGCATCCCGCGTCCCACGCCACGCCCTCGAGAACGCCGTCATTGCCACCCTGCGCGAACAGATCCTCCTGCCTGATAGTCTCGCTGCCATGCTCGAAGTCGAACGTCACAGCACAGACCACAGCGAAACCAAACGCAAAGAACGCCTATCCATCCTCGAAGATGAAAAGAAAAAGCTCTCCACCCAAATTGCCAACACCACCAACGCCATCGCCATCCGCAGCGGCAGCCAAGCCCTCATAGACAAGCTCACCGACCTCGAAGCCAAACGCGCCGTCATCCTCGCCGAATACAACGAGCTGGTCAAGACCCGCTATCAAGCCACACCAGCCATGAACCAGGAAGAGATCTCCGAAGCGTCCCGCATTCTCACTGAAGACCTACTGGGTGGCAAACTACCAGTTGAGGCAATGCGGCCAATATTGCAATCTTTCATAAATAAAGTTGTCGTCAAAAAAGAAGAAAAACAGTTTGTAGGTTCCCTCGATTACTTCCTCCCGCCTCTCGCAGATCTGCTGCGTCCGCCCGATGAACCGCCCCCTTTTGATTCCGCCCCCACGGAAACAATTATGTCGCCTAAAAGACCCGTCCCCGTGGGGGCACCTCTTTATAGGCGACATTTCCAACACCCGATCTTGTTCAAGAAAAAATCCCGTTCATTTTGAACGGGATTTTTTTTATTGAAACTAATTGACCTCCAATATCTCCAGCCAGCTTCCAGCGAGCACTTTCGTCGGTGAAGCGTTGGATGTATTCTGCGCCCATTGAAAAGCGATGGTTCCGGTCACGGTTACTTCAAACTGACCGTCGATTTCGATGTATCCGCCAGTTGATCCACCGCCCGCGATTATCTGTGTGGTGGTTGGGAAGGTCGCCGTTTCAATCGCTGGTACTATGGCGGTCGTGCCTGGCACAATATGCTTGAAAACGATGCGCAGAGGCGTGATAGTTGCCGTTCCGCCCAGGCGGAATTTGAAGTCGGGAGTTGCAGCCGTGTCGAAGAAGATTCGACCACGAATCGCGTACTTCTTTCCGGCTGTGATCGGATTGAATACTAGGTCTGCGTCGTTTGTGAGGGAAGCGTTCGACGTCCGACTTTCGTCTGTCGCCTTGTCTTCCCTGCGCCAGATTCCTTTGCCGTTGAGCGTGGACGCGATCAATGCCGTGATCGTCGCATTTGTCGCCGTCAGATCAGTGATGGTCGCGCTATCGTGCGTGATGCTCGTCCGGCTGGCATACAGCTCGAACAGACTGGCAATCACATCAATCGCCTCGCTCAATGACAGACAGAAAATCGCAATAGACTGGCACTGGATCGACCCGGCAAAGTTGAACGACCCACCCACGATAATGGACCCGCTATCAAGGCGCAGCATCGCATACACCAGGTTATCCAGCCCGCTTGCGCCACCGCCATTGCTCAATGCCTCCCAGTTTGTCCCGTTCCACTTTGCAATGCGGTCTGCCCCATCAACCCCACCCGCATCCGTGAATCCGCCAGCCACATAGACAGCTCCATCATCGTCAACATCGATGTCATACACAGCACCATTGAGGGTATCCCCAATTGCGCTGGCAGTCGTGCCATCGTACTTAAATAAATATGCCAATTCCGCATCGCTGTCCACTGCAGTAAAAGAACCGCCCACATACAAAACACTGGCAGTGTCAATATAAAGCGCAAACACATTCCCGGCAGAGATCGTGAAGGGTTGCGTCCACGTCGCCCCATCCCATTTGCGCACGCGGTTTGTGAATCCGCCACCCGCCCATAGGTTCCCGGCTCCATCCAAAACAATGGCTCTTACACCACCTGAAGGAATGCCCGTCCCCAGTGCATGGACTGACCCATCCCACATAAAGATACAGTCCGCATTGGCATCTCCGCCTGCGTTCAAAAAGTCGCCGCCAACATACAGATCATCGTTGGTGTCAAATCGCAATCGGTGTACTGTGTTATTCAAGCTCGCCACCACCACAGCCCATGTCCCGGCATTGTCATATGCCAGATAATCCGCTGTAGCTGCACCGCCTGCATCGGTGAAATTTCCGCCAATGAAAACCACGCCGTCACTCGGGCGGATCGCAATGGAAGACACGTAGCTATTCACGCCACCGTTCATCGCCTCCCACTGACGGGTGATGATGCTATACCGCGCAATGTTTGGTGCATGCACACCTCCAATATATTCAAAATCGCCACCCGCATAGAACCATTCCGTGCCATCAAACGCAAGCGTCCTGATATTGGTCACATCGTCATCTGACAAATTCAAAGGCAAGATCCACTTAATATCCACCAAGTCAGCGCTGGTATGTGCCCCGCTCTCATCGATCACTCCGCCCCCAAAAGCCTGGCTCCCTATGCTGCTCGCCATCTCCCCGCTTGTCGAAGCCCGCACTTCCTGCCCTTGCAAATTTCGTACAGCATCCCATATTGCATCGATCTCAGCGCGCAGGTCGCCTTCGATTACTTTCGATTGTAGATCAGTCATATCTATTCTCCTTTTTAATATTCCTTCAACGTCACATCGATCTTCCCAGCCGCATGGTCATAGATCATCTCAATGATTTCCATCTCGGCTGTAAATCCAACCTCGCCATTCTCGATCCCTTGCTGCATCACTTCCACATCCGGCACATGCCCAATTCGCAGTTGGCGGAATGTCCCATCTACATCTGTCACGCTCACATCCAGCTTCCGGCGCCGTTCTTTGTTTATTGCCAAATGCGCCTCTGCAGCTGCCTGCACAGTCGCCTCCTCATTGCTTTGCACTGCCAAGCCTGTCACCCGCAAACCATGCTTCTTAATGCTCTCATCATCCCAAACCTCATGCGTTACCCGGCTCGACCAGGTCGAAGCATTCCCATATGCCACAACATAGTTCCACACCCGCCCTTCATACTCAAGCGTATTCTCCTTGAGTTCCATGTTGTAGCCTTCAGTCAATGCAAATGGGATCCGTTTTCGCTTGCGCTCATACCAGTTCGCTTCCAACACTAGCTTTCCGTTTGTATACGAAGGCGTCACATCCCAATCATTCCGGCTTCGTCGCGCGATCCGATCAATGTCCTTATACAACTGGTTCGCAGGTGAAAAACTTTCCTCACGGCTGTTCCCGCCTGCAAAGATTTCGCCAGGTCGTATTAAGGTGTCGCCCAAATCGTTTGCCATCTCAATGACCCGTTCAAAGATCGAGCCGCCTGTGCCATACAATTTATCCACCACACCGGGTCGCTGATCAAAAAGCCGCTCCGCTGAAAATGCAGTAAACGTAACCTTCCCCGCCCCCCAAGATTCAGGCGTGTCCAGATACCCCACCCAATCAGGCAGATCCGCCTCTCGCAAAAGCAAAAAATTCCCGCTCTCGAATTGCCCAGCCCGTGCAGCGACATCGCTCTGCGTAGCAACAAATTTGGCTTCCCCATATGCGTTCTTGTTCCATCGCCGGTCAAAAGTCGCAACCAGGTCGCCGATCGCAAATCCGCGCTTGTCAAAAAAAATGGCTTCGCACTCACCCATTACAAATTCCTCTCTTCGTAATGCACAGTCACCTGCAGCCCAACAGCCCCAGTCTCCCGAAACTCCAAGGTCGAAACCCCAGGCGGAATTGCCAGCCAGTCCAATCGGCGCGAATTCGTCTTGCGTGCCCGAAATGCATTGGTGCCATCCTCATGGGTGATCTTCCTCGTCACACTATTCATGTACAAGGTTTCTCCTGTCGCCATCGACCAAGCCAACCCTAAAGCATCGCCGGTCTCCTGCACCTCGAACTCACCGTCCAGGCTATACATATCCTGTCTCGCCCCAACTTCCACCACCACCGGGCTTGCCAGTACAAGCGTCATAGTGTTGGCTTCAACAGCATTCTCGTTATTTGCGATCCGCCCGCGCAGCGATCCCTCTAAGATCATGCCCACGTGCTTGTAGCTGCTCCCGATGGCGGTTGAACTCAACGTCCACGCTTGCCATGCCAACGCCGCAGAGGGTTTCGAGATGCTCGCAACATCTACCCAGTTGCGCCCATTCTTCGACTTCACGAATCCAGCCGTTGCAGCCCAATCGTTCCCCGTCCGATACTTCTCTCCACTCCCACTCTTGGACGTAAAACCACCCGGGTCATAAAAACGCGCCATCACCGCCCCATCCTCGGGCTGCCAGATACCATTCACCTGTTTACACGCCAGCTTCAAACCCAATTCCGTCATTGGGTCCTCTGCAGCGCCATGGTCGCCAGTGTAGACCTTGCTCTTTCCGCTCAACGAACGGATCCTCTGCAGTTGCCAGCTAAACGGTCTTGTTCGTGCCACATTCCCAAACTCGCTGAACGTCAGCGTTCCATTGCTCGAGCTCAGATCACAGGCAGGCTTCTTCGTCACATCGTCCACTTCCGGTGCGCTGGTCGCATCCGCATACCCGCAATAGATCCATAGATCAAATTGCCTCCAGCGGATCGTGTCCCCATCGCTATGTAGTGCCATGCTGCTCCCGCGTGCCTGTCGCGCAGTCACCGAAATGCTCAAGCTATCCACATCCCGCCCATCGTAGACGAACACCTCAGCCACCCCGCCAGAGATCACCTCAACCAACCCGCCCCCTTCTGGTAGCAGTGCCAGTTTCGCACGATTTGTCGCCGTATCTTTGACCAAGATCTCGTCTACCGTCCCCGATGATGCGATACTCCCACTCAACGTCATGGTCACGTCTTTCTCAAAATCCAACCCCTCACTCCACACCTCAGTGGTCGATGTGTTCATATCGTTCAGCCAGCGTTCCAACTCAATTCCTTGGTTGAACAAACGCACATCATTCCCATCCACTCGGCAGCGCGAAAGCCGTAGGACCTGGTTATCAGCAATGCTTTGCGCAGTCGTTCCGCCCCACCCTCTTCCACCGCTGGGGATCGTCATCACCCCTGCATTGATGGACGTATATTTGATCTGCTCACCGGTCGTCACGTTGTAGCACATCCCGCCGCCCGTAGGCAGCCCGCCTCCAACAGACGTATCGATTGCGATTGACAATGCTGCTGCGCTATACCCCGCTCCAAAATTGACCTGGTTGCTGATCGTCGCATCAGACACCAACGCCGCCGTATCCACGATCGCCACGATTGCTCGGTTCTTCAATGCTGTCACATTGGTGTGATACGCCCGCACCGGGAAACGATGCCGGTAATACCAGCCGCTTTTCTGGCTGGTGGGCTTCACATCCAGTTTCAAATAGGCATCTACATTCCCGCTGTTCGTCAATTCGAGCGTCTGCCCGCTTGCAGTGATATTCCAGACCTCCTCAACCTCTTCCACACTGCGCCACACCGGGTCCGCTGCATACAATTGCACCACTGCCTTCTTCACCCGAAACGATGGCATGTTGCCGGTCACCGCCATCACATACCATTCTGTCTCAGTGACGGTATCCTCCACCACGAACGCCCGCGGAGTTTTATCCTTCGGGTTAAACCACTTCATTAGATCCGAAATGTTCCCCGCATTCACAACAATATTCAACGTCCACAGCTTGCCTGCTAATCGCTTGTTCGCAAATGCAGGGTAGGCATCTGCCCGCTCCACACTTTCCAGCGCCATATCAGCCAGCGGAGACACCTCAATGGGGATGCTTGCTTCAAAGTTCTCCTGGTCATTGATTGCATGACCATCCCAACTCACGATTCGTAAAGTTGTAATATCCATTTAAGTCATCCTCATGGCTCTCTGCAGATCTTTGCCAGAAAGATCAGATAGGTTTCTGGTAACAATGGTCCCGTAATTATTCAAGACCAATGTCTCGCCGCCCCATCCGCCAGAGCGTTTCATGCCGCGTGCTGCAGATCTCAGCCCTGGCGTATCCGCCCCGCCAAAACTCTGCGGTCCTGGTCCTGGGGGAGGGGTTGTGGCTGGCGGGGTCCACCCACCAATAAATCCAAGCGCCGCTTCCAACGCCGCCATTGCCAGTGCGATTGCCGCTTCGATCAATGCATCCAACGCATTCGTCAGACCCTCAGCGATTCCTTGTGCGATCGCAGCTCCTAGCGCGCTCCAATCTGTACCAAAAAATACATCCTGCAAACGCGTCACGGCGCTTTCCATGATCCCGCTCAATATTTCCTTCGCGTTCTCCAACGTCGTCTGGATCGCCGTCCACGCATTACGCCAGAACGTGCCCAGGTTATAGCCGAATGAATACCAATCCCCTGCTCGTGCCGCCGTCCAAGCCGCGATCAACGGTGCGATGAAATTCAACGCCGCATTGATCGTCGCTTTAACCTGATCCATCACCTGCTTCGTTACATCACGGATCCCGCCCCAGTTATTGGTCCACGCCTCATACGCCAGATACGCAATGGCGATCAACGCCGCAATGACAGCGATCACGATTAACACCGGAGTAGTGATTGCTCCGATCACACCGATCACCGCCCCGACCGCACTCACCAACATTCCCAGAACCACCAACAGCGGACCCACCACAGCGATAACTGCGAGAATGCCCACGATCCATCTCTGCTGCTCCGGGTTCAACGCCTGGAACCACGTGATCGCCTGGCTGATCCACTGGATCAATTGCAATGCATAAGGTAAAAGCTGTTCACCCAATAAGCCTGCAGCATCCTCAAATTGAGCACTCATCCCTCTTGTCTGGTTTGCAACACCTTCAGCCGTTCGCTTGTAATCTCCCTGCGCTGCTACGGTTTGATCCATGATTAAGGCATATCTTGCTTGTATTTTGACAGCATCACTGATGTTTTCAGATGATCCCGCCATCGTCTCATCAAGGTTCTGTTGGATCTCAGCCATTCTTTGAGCGGCTTCTCGAGCTTGAAGGCTTTCCTCCCCATATTTTTTCACTGCGCTGTTATATGTTGTTTGTGCTCGTTCTGCATCAAGTGTCAAGCCATTGGCGCGCACCATATCCACTGTAGTTTCAACCAGCCCCAACTGCATGGCTTTCAAAGCAACATTAGATTCGTTCAAGAGAACGCCATATTTACGGATTGGCTCGGTTTCACCTCGAAAAGCAGCGCCTAACGCCACAATTGCTTCTTCAGGGGAAGAATCAAAAAACGAAGCCAGGTCAGATGCCAACTCAGTGTTGGTCTGTGCAAACTTCATTAGGTCTTTATCAGCTAGACCAGCGGCATTTCCAAAGATGGCAAAATTACTGGCAGCGTCCAATGCCTGTCGTTGAGACTGACCAAACGATGTCGCCGCCGTGCTGCTCCAAGCGAACATATCGTCAGCCATAGCTCCAAAGATTACCTTTGTTTTGGATTTGGTTTCCTGCAAACGGCTCGCATAATTGACAGCCGCAGCACCGGCAGCTAGGATCGGCAGGGTTAAATATCTTGTTGCGTTGCTTCCAACATTAGTAATGTCACTACCAACGTTCTTAAGATTTTTAGACACGTCTTGAGCCCATGTCTGAGTCTTTTTCCCAGCTTGATCCATCGTAGTGATAAATCCAGCCGCATCAGCGATCAATTTAACTGCCAGCGTTGCGATCGTCGTCATATACAAATTTCCTTTCTCCCCCAAATACTCGCGCCAGCGATATTTGGGGGAGATGTCCCGTAGGGACAGAGGGGGTGAGGGGTTAGCTCTTCTCCTCCCCCAAACCGCGTGCCTTTCGCTTTTTGGGGGAGGCTGGGTGGGTTTTGCTCTTCTTCACCAGCGCGCCAAAGACCAGATCGATCTTGCGCCAGGTCATTTCATGCTCAGGGACCTCTTCTTGTGCCTGATGCTCATCCAATGCCTTCTCAAAATCCGGCATGAAGTCCTTTACTTCCGCCACCGGGTCAGAGTCTTTTGTGCGCGTCATCACATTGGTAATTACCGCCGCAAGCGTCGCCATGCGCAGGTCCTTGCGCTGCTCACCAAAGGGTTGCAAACGGAAGAATGCCATCCACTCTGAAAACTCGTGACTGCTCATGGCATCCTGCCACTCAGCCACCGTCCGCCCGCCCAAAGCCAGAGCTAGCTCGAACCAGAATCTTCGCTCTGGACGGTCTCGGAGTTTTTTGTGAGTTCGTCCACATCCTCTTCAGTGATGCCACTCAATCGCTGCGCCACGGCATACACACGGTTCAGAGCGGCTGCAGATTTCTGCGCCAGGGCAGGGATGTCCGCATCCCCGAAAATACGGTTGTTGCTCTCATCCACGATCGATCGTGCAACAACCTTGGCTCGCAGATTTTCAAGATTCACAGAAGTGTTCTTGCCTTTACCCTTGATCATCGAGGCTTCAAGTAGATCCCGCTCTTTGCCAGTGAGCCCACGCACCAGAACAACCCCGCCCCATTCAGGGACATTTACTTCTTCTCGCTGGATGTCATTGGCTTGCAGAATTGCTTCTTTTGTCAAATAGTTGTTCATCTCATATCCTCGTTACTACAGTGCAGACACTTCGCCGCTGATCTTCAGCTTAAGATCAGCGCGCAGCACACCCTTCACGGGAGCCTTGGGTTTGAACCCGGTCACCAATGCCGAGAAAGCATAGCCACTGCCGCCAGGGTCTGGGTACACGAGCTGAAAATTGCGTTTCACGCGGTTTAGCATATCTGCCTGCAAACCGGTCTCCATGTCATGAGTTGCCTCGGTAGGCAAATAGTTGACCGTTGTGCTTACTTCACCGCCGTTCAGAATCGTGCCTGCAAACTCAGACCAGCCGCTGCTGCTATGGCTCGTCACATCATCCGTGTCCAGGCTTAAGTCCGGTCCCTCAATATCGCCAACGTTCAACACCGTCGCAAACGTCTCAGGGCTTCCGCCATCCCCGATCTTCAAAAAAGTTCCAAAACTGGAAAGTTCATCCATGTCTATCTCCTTGTTGGATTAAAGGTTAAAGTTGAACGACAGCATACTTAATATCGGAGGACTCAGCCTCCATGTAGATCTTGCCGTCGCTCTGCATCCATCCTGCTTTCTTAAAGCGGAAGAGAGCATATTCCCCGGCGCCCAGTGAATACGTTGTCACATCACCCGTGCGGTTTCGCTCATCCGCCTTCGAAGTCAATGTGAACGTCTTCGCCAGCGTGGCATGACCATTCTTGATGATCACCAACGTATCGTTGCCAGGCACGAACTGTTCTTTGTTTGAGGCGTCAGCTGCCGTAAAAACAAAGTCCAATGCATTGGCAGATACCGGCAATGCCGGGTACGGACCCTTCGGGACGATCTTTGTCAAAGTTTGTCTTGCCATATCAATTCTCCTTTACTGAAAATGTCTTATGCTCATTACCCTGAGCATCCATAGCAGAGCCAATCTCCACCAGCTCCACTTCAAACACATCACCAGGTTGTTCTTTCCCTCGCCCTTCAGGGACAAGGGGCAGGGGTGAGGGTGAATCCTTTTCCAGATCCACCAACGCCACCAGCGCCAGTTCAGAATCATGTTTACCCACCAAATGCTGCAGCATCTTGATCTTCATCAACGTATCAAAGCCGCACAGCGGACAAACACAAAGCGCCTTCCCCTTCCAATCCCTCACCTCATACAACGCTGCAGGCTGGGCTTCTTCAGTCCGCTGACCGCTGACCGCTGATTCCTGATCACTAACCGCTGACCGCTGATCGCTAATTGTTTTTTTACTCATATCAACTCTCCTTATGCCAGATCACAACATCTACACCAACACGATGCCTGCCAGTTTCTGGGTCATAGTCATCTTTGCCAGCATCTTCCATAAAGGAAGCCCCCACCGTATAAGCTCCCATGGTCCCGCGAAAACCATCTAAAAGTGTTTTCACCTGTCTCGCCAATTGCACGGCTGCCAGGTACGTGCTCGCATAGCAATCAATTTGAAAACGTGGGTGCTGCAATGAACTCACGCCAGAATGCGAGTGGTCCTGAGGGTTACTCACCCGAAAATAACGACACGCTGGAAGATCCACACCTTGTGGCAGCGCATTCGGGTATATCCGCGCACCAGCATTTGTGCTGCCATTAGACAAAAACGAAAATAATTCCTCAACAAACTCGGTCATGATGTTGCTGCCTTTATCACAATATCTTTGAACGCCTCGCCCATTTCCTGTTGAGCCTCTGCACCTTTTTCATCCAGTGCCGGTCGCAGGTATGGTCTTGGTGGGATTTCAACGCTCGACTTCAACACATACTGCACTCTATTGCTGGCATCGATCAGCACCAGGTTGCCCCTGCCGGTCTTTTTTACTTTCAGATCCGAATACTTCTTTGGGCTGCCCGTATAACTTCCAACCGGAATCGCAAGATACTTTGCACTCTTCGGCTTGATCGTGCCGCCAAATTCATGGATCGCGCCATGTTCCAAATTCGTGCCCACATCCACCACAGCGCGCGTGGCAGACTGCTCAGAGATCTCCGCATCGAGGGATCGGCTCAATGTGCGCGTGCGGATCAAGCCCTGGTCTTTGAGATTGTCACGCGCCGCATCACGAATCACCATTCCGCCGATCATGGCAACACGTCCTAAAGAAGCGCCCTGCACCGCATCACCCATTGAGCGAAACTTGCGCAACAATTCTTCTTTACCGATCACAACACTATCAGCCATTACACAACGATCCTCGTCTCCAACCGCGTCGTGGTTTCTTCCGCGCTGGTCGCAACCATCAAAATGGTGTATTCCACGCCATCCACTTCAGCCAACCACTCCTCACCCTCACGCCAGGCTTCCGGCAGATCCGGGTATTGACCAGCCAACACGATCCGATGCGTCGCTTCCAAATACGTCTGCTGGTTTCCACGCCGTTGACCTCCACCCGCAGCACCAACTCGGCAAGGGATGGACTCATAGCCAGAATGCACACTGTGAGTATGGATCTCCTGACCAGCGCCGTCCTGCGACGTGGTAGGCGCTTTCAACGCACAGCGCTGCGGGAAGAAACTGTTTTGCAATTTCTCCAACATTCGTGGGTGAATAACAGATGTCACGATTGATCTCTCATCGCCTGGTTCAAAACACGCTCGCGTCGTGTAAATGCATTCGGAGTCATCTCGGCATAATCGAACATGCCACCTTCCTCACCCGCATCTGCCTCATCAGCTTGCTGGCGCAACAGCGCAGCCCGCCTCAAAATAGCATCTGAAGTGCTTGCACCATTCGTGCTGATGTCCAATGTAGTGATCACCTTCAGCGTCATCGCCTCATCACTGGCAATCGTCTCCAGCGCCTCAGCTGCAGCTCTGCGCACATTGGAATCGTTCATATCCAGATACGCCTGAATTTCCTCATCGCTAAATACCGCATTGGCTTCAACGCGATCCGGGATCAGCATTCGTACTTTTCCAATATCAGTGGTGGGCAGGTAACTGTAGGTCATTTCTCAATTCCTTTTTCCCCTCCCCAAACGCCGCTCTTGTTCTTCGGCTTTTGGGGAGGGGGGTAGGGGGAGGGGTTACGATCCGCTGCCGTTGCTCGCAATAGTCATCTTCGCATCAGCGGTAGATCCACCAAAGATATGGCGAACTTTATACTCACGGCTATCGGTATCGAAGTCGAATTCATCGGCTCCACCACCACCCACACGCACAGAGTTCGGCATCTTCATGAAGATCTCGGGTTCTTCATGACCACGCAGATAACCCAACTCAAGTGCCGGGCGATCATTATCCGGGTTGCCAAAAAGGAACCAACTGGTGTGACCATTCGCAGAGCTCGCCACGATCGGGATGTAAGCATCCACATTCAAGCGGAACTTGGTCTTCATCCAGTTCTGAGAAACCAGCTTGGTATTGCTGGTGCCGCCCTTCTCAGTCAATTCGATCTGCAGCGCGTTCAAGTAATTCAACGCGGTCACTTCGAGTGCGGGCGGAACGACCAACTCCACGGTCTCGATGAAGATCGGCTCGCCGTTGCCGTCAACCTGCTTGGAAAGCGTCTCCATGCCGGTTTGAAGAGCATTCAACGAAAGCGCCGGGTTACCGCTGATCTTGTTGAGGTTTCCAACCGTGTAGAACGAAGCGTGCGGACCATTCGCATCCACATACATCTGCGTCACGAACTTCTGCTCACTGCGGCGCGCAGCGCGTCCCAGGCGCTCAGGCGCATCGGTCAACGCTTCCAGATCATCATTCGTAAGCGTTTCGAACGAGAACTGCAGTTTGCGTCCATACTTCTTCACAGCATAGCTGTGCGAGCTGGCTTCATCGATCTTGCCGTTCGGGTAATTCTCTTTCTCTTTGACCTCTGGCAGTACCTGGTCAGCACCCGAGGTCTTAAAACGCTTCACCGTGCGGAAGTCCTGCACGCGCGAGATCTTCACCCAATTGCGGAACGTGCTCGGGTATTCGCGATACGCAGCCAACACCTGGCGATCCAGCACATCACCGAACAGCAAGGGGAAGTCACTGGTCGTCATCGCCTCATGCAAACGATAGATCGGTTTACGACCCTTCGTCACATCAGCGATCAACTTTGCAGCTTCCGCCAAACGCCTGGTGTAATTCGCGCTTTTCTTTAAGCGCATCTTGCGCGCGCCCATACCTTCGCCTTTGAAAAGACGGTCTGCACTGGCTTCTTCAGCCCGCAGGGTTTCAACTAATTCAAGGAATTCCATGTTTATTTCTCCTTATGTCATTCTGAGCGTAGCGAAGAATCTCTACGCCAACGCCTTCATCACATTGATCGTGTCGGTCTCGCCGGTGGCAATCGCCTCCATCGCGAACCCAAAGAAACGTCCGGCGGTCTTTTTGCTAAGCTTGGGCGTGTCAGCATCCACATAGTAGATCTTGTCACCCACAGCCACAGCGCTGTTGCCAGAGCCGTCCACACCCTTCACCGAAAGGTCATACACGTTGCCAGGAGTGAAATCAACCACGGTCTCACCGTCGCTGTTTTCAGCTCCCAAAGCAACCCCGGTCATTTCGCCAAAGCGCACCGGGTCACCAGAAGCGGGTGTGGTGGGGTTCGAACAAATCACACCAATACCCTTTGCTTCGCCGATAATCAAATTCTTTGCCATATTTACCTCACAGGTTTTCTGATTACTGAATACTGTTTACTGGTCACTAACCTAGTGACCAGCCGCCGCGATCTTCGCGCCCGCTTCAGACAAACCCAAATCAGCAAACGCTTCTTCAAGCGTTCCTGCGGTTTCATCTTCACCAGGCTCATCATCAGCAGATTCGCCCAAGCCCTGGATCTTGCCCAGCCCGCCAACCTGCGTCAGATACTGCACTTCAGCCTTGATCGCTTCCTTGATCTTGCTGTTGAACGCTTCCACATCCAATGCGCCATCCTTCAGCGTCACAAGTTTCGGCAGGCTTTCCAAAAGCCGCGCCTTCGTCGGTTCAGGGAGCTCATACCCGGCAAGCGCAGCGCGCACCAGGTCTTTCGCATCCCGTACAGCCATGCTTTCCTTAAGCCTGGCATTTTCGTCCTGTGCAACGTCCAGTTTGGTCTGGAGCGTGGCAGTGGACTCTTTCAAAGTGTTGATTTCTTTCTCAAAATCCATGTTGCTCTCCTTTACAGATTTTTCCACGCTCGCAGTCGTGGTCTTCTTATCAGCGCCGCGCGCTGCTTCGAACAAAGATACGATCTGACCGCCCGCGCCAGGCACCGTCACAAAATCGATGCTCTTACCACGCGTCAGTTCTTGCAGAATAGGACCCTCACGTCCTTCCATCTCGCCCTGCATCGCCTTGCCAAATGCGCGAATGCTCAATCCAATATGCGGAGCAAGGTCATCCACAGCGGGTTTGTATTTCTCGAACACCTTCGCATCCGCATACAAACCGGCTCCAGCCACGCCGTTCGCCTGGTACCGCGCATCAGACACCAGCTCAGCTGCAAGCTGGTTCAAGTCACCTTCAGGGCGCTCTGCTTCTTCGGTGGAAGTCTGATGGTTCCAATACATCTTCGTGCCTTTCTTGAAGATCTTCGGACCATCCCGCTCCAGCACCTCAGCCGGGTAATACCCGCTCGATCCCCAGCCAGGCTGAATGATCTTCACAGGGATCGTTCCATCGCTGCGCACAGCTCGTTCCATCAGCGGGATGATCATTGAGCCATCGCCTGCCTCAACAAATTCGCTCCCTTCCTCCCCCAAATTCGGCGAAGCCGCATTTGGGGGAGGTGGCGCGCCAGCGCCGGAGGGGGCTCCCTCAGCAACCGCACTCACATCTTCATTAGGCGCATCCTCCCACGGACGTCGCTGCAGCAACTGCGGAGCATTCTCCACAATAAACTGGTGATACGCATCCAACGCCGCACCGATCGCGCCGCTGATCATCTTGCGTTCATTGCGAGTGACATTCCCATTGCCGAACATCTCATCCGCCATCTGGGTGAACCATGAATGCACGCGGCTTTCCAGCCATTCAGCCAAATTACTCTTCTCGCGCATCGGCACATCTTCACTTGGCTTCCAGTTTTCGAACATTTCAAAAAACTTTTGCATCGGACTTTTCTTCATGCGTTACTCCTTCTCGTTTCGAGCGATTGCAGCATTCGCCCAGAACACAGCCTCTTCGATCTTAGTGATCGCAAGAGATAACTCGCGGCTTTTAGGGCACATCTTGGTAAAAAGTTCCACCATCCAACGCGCATTCTTCCGAATGTTTTCGAACTTGCCGATCTGGTTCGGCATGGGCGGGTGATAGGTAAATCTGTTATTGAGATCTTTCTCAACATTGGCTTCAGAAGTCTTCTTGGCTTCATCAAGTGCCGTTATCAATTCAACATAAGCATCGTTCAAACCTTCTTTGTTTCCAGATGCTTCACTTGCAGAATGAATAAGACGATATTTTTCAGCGGCTTCAATTAGTGCTTGCATGCTTTACTCCTTTTCTTACTTCAATTAATGCATCTATGGATGAAATAAAATGTACTCTTTCATAACTATCCTTTAGATATTCAAGATCAATCTCTTGTTCTCCACACCAATCGTTTTTATTTACAGCAGGAAATTTAGCGACATAACTCTCATCCTGAAACTTTGTAGTGATAGGTTTTGGTGCATATTTTCTGCATTCTAAATTTCTATCCTTTGAGTCATTAGTAGAGTACTTGCACCATATACATTTTTTTAATTCAAGAAATGGAATATAAGTTTCTATTTCAAATAATTCTGGATATGTTTTTTCTAAATATTTAATATGTTTATTAAGTATCAATCCTTTTATTTTTCCAACACCTTCAACACTGTATTCTCTAATAACGGTCCATAGATAAATACGAATTTTTCCAAAGTCGACAGTGTGATAACCAGTTCTTTCTATAAGGCAATAAATATTTAGAAGCTGGCAATCCAGTTCCGCATCTTCACGAAGCTTTTTATTTATTTGAATTAATTCTTCTTTGTTCATCACTGCTCTTTCTTCCTTCTGTATCGACACTCACACCGGCAGCCAGGGAAACGCAACGGTCGCTGGTGCCCGCTGGGAAATGCCTGATCGATCTTGATCCAGCCAGCCGCCTCATTCTCTTTGCAGCCATCGCTCACCTTGCCATCCTCTACCGTGCTCCAATACTTCTCCATCTCAATGCCAGCATCCTGAAGATCCTTGGCAATGATTCGGTTACCTTCTTCGTAAGCATTGCCAGTCTCGGTCACAGCGATCAAATGCGCCCGGCTGTCAATATGTGCCTGCGGCTTGCCCACACCGAATTCCTCGAAGCGTTCAATGATGGCTTCAGCCGTTCGCTTGTAAGACCAGCCTTCCTCAGCCGCCTGGGTGATCAACGTCTGCAACGTGTCGCGCGTCGTCTCATTGATTCCCTTCACTAAGTCCGCGCCATACTCGCGCAGGTAATCCACAGCCCGCGGGTTCTTCAAGTCAAACTTCATTTGCATGCCCAGTTCAGCGATCATCGCCAAACCGCCATACTCAAGTGCCTTCGCAACCGCCGCATCGATCGGCAGCGAGAAAACCTTCACAGTCTCCATCGTCACCTCAGCCCAGATCTTGTTGAACTCACTGGGCGGCAGCGCCTCGCTGAACTGCATGTTCATCCACGCATCATGCTGCTTGAACGGGTCACCGCCTTCAGCAAAAAACCGTTTCACCTGGCGCAACTTCCGCGCCACCAGGCTGCCCTGTTCGCGGAATCCTTTGCGCATCGCGATCTCCAATGGGCGGATCAATCGCTCCATCTTCTTGCGCTGGTTCCCGCGCGTGATGGCTTCTTCAAACTCATCAAGAGCATCAAGCAGCTTATCCATTGAGAGCCTTCTCCAATACGCCGGTATTCTTCGCTTCAAAGATTGCCTCAGCCAATCTTCGAGCCGATGCTTTTACACGCGCAACACTTGCCGATTCACTGGCTGCAGGGGTCTCCCCATTCGGGAACAGTTCCATCATGATCTCGTCCACATCGTCCTCACCCATCGCTTTCAGGATCAAACGTGTAGCAATTTCTTCATTCAAAAGGACCAGCTCCTGCCCATTGAGAGTCAACGCCGTGATCACTGCCTGCACCGCAGCTTGTGCATCCTTCTCAAGGATTGGTGGGAAGTCGATGTCCAGGTACGCCGTCAACGGATTGTTCCATTCGATTCGTTCTTCAATTTCGCCATTGTCTTCAATGGTCTTCAGTGTTCCGAGTTTTTTGACATCGTTATCCTCACTCGCCTTGAATTGCCAAAGCATGAGATAGTCAAAGATCTCGCGGAAAACATCCGTCCAGAATGTTTGCCCTTCCTTCATACCCAGCTCAGTCGGTCGATCCATGGTCTTGGCAGTTGCAAACGTGCCCACACTCACATCGCCGAAATACGTCTCAGGCAGGTCCAGACCCGCCGCCGCCATCAACAGGAAACGCCGTCCGTCTTCAGCAGAGATAGCCGCACCCCGCAACTGCATCGGTTGCAGATCAGTACCCTCACCCAGGATCGCCATTGCGCCAGCCACCGGTGCAGGGTTCGTCTCAGCACCAGTGCCGCCGCTATTAGCTAAGGTCGTTGCCATCTTTGCGCGTTCAGCGGCAATAGCTTTCTTGCCGCCTTTGGTCACACGCTTCCAGGCAAAGCGCGAATACGCCCGCATCAGCGAAGCGACATCCTCGAGGAATTCCTTATAAGCACGTGCCCAATCGATGGCTGCGTAAATGCGCGAAACGCCAAACTTCCAGTTCGACATGCCGCCGATCTTGATGTGATACACCGGCGAATCCCACAGCACATCCATGCCGCTGATCTTCTTCATCTTGGTAACTGGCTTGTATTTCCAGTCCGGGTAACACGCCTTCCGACTGCGATTGATTCGGCGACCGTCTTTCGCAATGCCCTTCTCTGTCCACTGCCGCACGTAATACCAAGGCGACTTTGAATCTTCTGGATCGCTGATGATTTCCACGATCTCATCGAAAGGCAAAGTCCGCACGCGCACACGTCCATCGGTAGGGCGGGGAAAGAAGACAAAGAAGATATTTGAATCAACTTCCAGATCAACCTGCTTCATCATCTGCGCCTGGTGCCCGGTCAACTCTGCACGGTTCTTGTCATCATCCCAAAATGCCTGCAGCACCTTGTTCAGGTCAGGGTTCTTGTATTTCACACTGATACCCTGCGCCCAGATGTAAAGCGCCTTCACCATCACGCCCCGTTTGATGATCGGATTTTTAATGAACATCATCCGTGCCAGCTCAGAGATCTTCCGCAGCCCTTCCCGGCTGAACTCCTGAGCGCCATCCAACATCATGCGCATCCAGTTCGCATCCTCAAGCGCAAGTTCCAACTCCGCCATTCGTTCAGTCAGAATTTCCGTGTTGAAATTTCCCTGACGCACTTCCTGCATCAAGGCTTCATTCAGTTCATTCAATTGCGCTTTCGTCACACGTCCGGTCATTGGCATCAAACAGGTGAGATCTTCACCCGCTCCTCATACACAAGGTCTTCTTCGTCTTCTTTTTCGGCTTCCTTCATCACTTCAACGATCGCACGCAGCTTGTTAAAGCCAGTACTACTTGCATCTGTCTGGTCCTTGAAGCGCGATTTTGGGAAGGCTGCCAACTCATCCAAATACTCTTCAGTCCAGCCGCCGCTCACCAAACGCACACGCCCAGCCTGCGCCTTGCCTGCAAATGGACCAGCATTCGTTTCCTTATCGCCAGTCACCTGCTCGTAAAAACCATACAGCCCGTTATCAGCCAGGTTTGAATTTGTTGACTGAGCGCTATCCACACCGGCGCTTCCCGGGTCCTGCGGATGCACGATCATGTGTGCCCCATACGTCTGGTAATCTTCCTTGCCCAGTTCGATCATCTTCGCTTCACGTGCCGCGGAAGAAACCTGATCCTTCCACACATGCTCAACATAGATGTAATCGTCGCGTCCCCACGAAATAACAACTCGTGATGATCGCGCCCCGCCTCCAGCCGTAGCTGCCTTATCCCATGCGCTCAATCGTGCATATACGTTGTTCCCGGGTCCATTCGGCACCTCAACAAACCAATCACGCTTGAACATCGTGCCTTCTTTGGCATAAGGCGACTGCTGATAAAGGGACTCGAAGTCATAAAGCCCAAGGTCAGCCTTGGTCGATCGCAAAAATGTTTCGTCGTACCATTCCGGGCAAAGCGCCGCGCCAGGCTGCCTGCCAAGCGGATCTTTCAGCGGCAGGTACACACCCTCGCGCATCTTCTTGCGCTGTTCAGCAACGGTCGCGGGATATTTCTCCAACGCCAGCCCAGGCATACACACGATCTCCCATTGGCTCGCCAGCGGGTCCTGCACCATGCGCTGCATCAAACGACCAGCCAGGTCATCCGGGTGCCAACGTGTGTGGAAGATCACCACAGCTGCATTCGGTCTCAAGCGGGTGCGAGCCGCGCTCTTGTACCAATCTTCGACCAGCTCGCGCCTTGATTCACTTTCAGCCTCTTCACGGTTTTTGAACGGATCATCAATAATGAATAAATGCGCAGGCAAACCCGTAATACCGCCGCCCACACCGGCAGCCTTCACGCCGCCCCGGTACGGTCTCGCCAGATCCCAGTTCTCGGTCGAGCGCGAATCACTGCTCAACTCCACAGGCATCATCTTGTTGCTCTTCGTCCCAAAGATCGCCTGGTATTCCGGTGCAATGATCTGGTCCCGAATGAATCGGCTATGCCTGGTTGCCAGGCTGTCACCGTAAGAAGTCAAAATAATGTGGCTGTCCGGCAGAATGCCCAACAACCATGCAGGAAAATTCCGGCTCGCGATCTGACTCTTCCCATGTTGCGGAGGCATGAAGATCATCAAACGCGGAATGCCGCGCTTGCCGCCGCTCGCAATGTACAATGCCACGTTCTGCAACTTTGCCGCCAGCAACTTCACGTGAGGTGGAGTTTCATAACGTGGATCCACATACTGGCAATAAGCAAGAAAATTCTTCCGCGCTTCTTTACGCAGATTTTTTTCTTCACTCGCCGCACGTGGGCTGATGGTGACAGGGGAAAGACCAGGCAGCATTACCCGTCCTCCGCTTCGTTCTCAGCCGGTTCTTGTTTCTTCACCAGCAAAGATTCTTCCAACACCGCAGCGCCTTCTGCCAGATCGTCCAGCGTTTCTTCGTCCATCTCGTGAGCGCCGCCTTCCGCCTTGCGCTTCAGCACAGCAGAGATCTGATTCAACGGCACATAATCGCCGGTCATCTCAAGGAATAATTTCAGGTGGTGGAAAAACTTGTAATCGCTGCCAGCCTGCTTCATGCCATCGATTAGGTTCTTGAACGAATCAGCACGGTGATCCCACAACTCAGCAGATTGCAATAACGCGATCATCGTATCGATCGCAGGGTTCTTCTTGCGCCAGGTGCTGATGGCTCGGTCACTCCCCAAACCTAAGTGGGTCCGTGCCAGTTCGTCTTGGGTCTTGGGCGTGCGTCCATCCATTGGCATCGATGCCCAGGCGATGTAACAAGCCTGTCGCCATGCCCAGCCGCCTTCCAACAAAGCCTCAAACCGTCCAAACCAATCTGGTTGCTCAGGCTTTCCTTTCAAGGTCAAAAAGACAGAACGGCAAGACTCAGACCGCAATCGCGCCTGATCAACAGGCATTCCTTCCTCAACTTCAGGCAGATCCAATTCGAGCGCCAGTTGAGAAAATTCTTGAGGTAAGCTAAATTTCGGTCGTGGAATAGGCATTACAAAACCTCACAGCTTTCCACGCTTGCCTTGCCATTTTCAATGATGACAACCAAACGCATCTTCGAAGATGTAGGTGTAGGGATCACAACAACAGGCGTTTCAGGTTCCGAATCAACGACCGGCACCGGCAACAGATCCATATACCTGCGCCCATTGACGATCACCGCCGCCCACTCATCCCGCAGCGACATCAATCTCGCCCAGGTATCGTTCCCAACGATCTTCAACTCCATCACCGGGCGCTCATCCCTATAAATAAGACCTTCCAATTTTTGAGCCGTAACAGTGGGAGCCGATCGCACGCGCAATCCATCGGTGGGCAGCACCTTCCCAATGTTGATCGGGGGAGGCGAATACCGCTTCAACAGATAAGGGAACGGGTCCACCGTCCAGCCTGCAAACGTCTTCACCGAATCGCCTTCCGGCTTCGCAGGCAAGATCACTTCGAAGTGCAAATGCGTTCCCGTCGAAGCGCCGTCAATGGGATCCTTATCCTTTGGGTCCCCGCCCATCTCGCCGATCTTCTCGCCCGATCGCAGTTCATGACCTGCCATCACGAATACTTTATGCAAATGCGCGTACAGAGTCACAAAACCATCGTGCTGGATGATCACATGCCGTCCATAGCCATGTGCCCCAACCAGGTTCACTTCCTTCACAACCCCATCGCATACGGCATAAATTGGCGCGCCCACCATCGGACCGCCAATATCAATGCCCATATGCCGCCCGCCTGGGTACATGCTGTAATTCACATTGCCCCAGCGCTGAACGGTATATGCTGTAGATGTAGTTGGATAAGTCAGGATCATTACGAACTCTTTCTTGCAGGCTTTGCGTTTTTACTGGTCGCAACTTGCAATCGCATGTCATTGATTGCTTGTTCGGTAAATGCCGAATGAGTCAACTGGTTAGATATGACCTGCGATAGTCGTTCATTATTTGATGTGATCGCCAGTGCCATATCTGTGACAGACTTGCTCATAGTCTCGACGGCAATCGTCAGGCGTTCTTCGTTCTTGATGGCGCGATTTTCAAGCTCTAAAAGACGCGCCCGTTCAGCAGCTTGCTCTTTTAGTTTTTGTGGATACACACGGTCGCGAAAAAATGGAAAAAGGTCTTTTGCCAAAAAATAGACCACGACCACAGTCCAACCGTATTTTTCAACAACAACGCCAAGTTCGCCCATAGGTGTATGCTCGAAAGGGGCTGGGCAGTAATCCCAGCCCCTTTTACATTTTTGAGAACTACACGGGCTGCATCTTTTTGGTTGTGCGAGCCACACCAAATGCAGACAAGATCGAAACAACCAACGTCAATGCAATAGCTGCTGATGGTTGTGCCTCGACCGGAATGGTGGATAAAATCGCGTTAAAGAAAAAGATCGCGCTTGTACTTAAACCACCAGTGATCACAGCAGCCCAGCCAGTAATGTCTTTCTGCAAAAGAGCCGAAAGCGACTTCAAACCAGCGGTCACCAGAAAGCCGATCACGGCTGAAAGCAATGCACGCAACTCAACCGGCAGTTCAACCGGACTGACGGGCGGCACATCTTCCTGATGCACGATCTGCGCAGGCTGCGAGCTTTGCGCAGCTGCATCCACCGCGAACGGAACGCTGAATGCAATCCCAACGATTGCAAGGAACAAAACGAGCTGAAAAACTTTGGTCTTCATAGAACTTCTCCTTGTATCTGAATGCTCCCCCTGTTCCGCCCAGGGAGAAAAATGGAAACAAAAAAGCGCCCTGTGACCAAGGAGGTCACAGAGCGCTCACTTCTGTAGAAAGGTGCCCCACACCAAGTTTGGGGGGCTGCGGAATATTTAGTTACATAAAAAATTTTAACATTTGTTCTATAAAAGTCAACCCTTTAATGAGAGATTAATTAAAAGCACGAAGCCCAGGGTGAGGGGGGCACCCTGAGCTTCGTAGTTCAGATTATACAGGTTTGGAATCGCTTGTCAACCTATTTACTTCAACCAATCCCATAATCTCCTTCGTACGATATAAAGGATTTCAGCGGGCGAGACTCCGAACTTCTTCGCGATCTTCGTCTTGCTGATCTTCTCATCAAAATACATCTGGCGAATTTCTTGAACACTTTTCCAGGTCAGTTTTGCCTGCATATTATTTTCGCCCCGAATGTTATCTTTCAAATACAAATGATTTGGGTTACAACAGGATCGTTCTTTACATCTATGGAACACAAGTTTGTCGCTTGATATATCGAAGCCCTCATGAGAAAAATAATAAGCAAGCCTGTGCGCCATGTATGATGTTCGATTGTGCATGATGAAGCCATAACCATTATTCAATCCCCCCTTCTTCCACAACCAGCAATCATCCGCGGAGCCAATATCTACATACGCCAAATATTTTTTTCTCAATTTCTCTGGGTCGAAAGTAGCCTTCACTAAATCCCTTCCAAGCACAAGATGTCTGGGGTTGCAACATCCCTTATTTCGGCAGGAATGACGCACAGCCCGCTCTTTGACCCTAAAATTCTTGTTCGCGAACATATATATATAGCGGGATACATAATGCGATTTTCCTTCATGGTAAACAGTTGCACATCCCTGAACGAATGCCCCTTCCCATTTCCAGCATTCGTCTCTCTTGCCAACATGTACATGATTAAGTATCTTTTCTTCTAACCCTTTTAGGTCTTTAGTTGCCATTGTTACCTTCCATAGGACAGCCCGCCCGATAATTCGAGCGGGCTGATCATTAGCCTATGCTTTCACAACATTCCGCGCACGCATTACACCATAAGGTGAAAAGAACCCGCCGCCTACAGCCGCCACATTCCGGCTGGCATTGGCAACTGTATCAACAAGATGGCTGTTTACAAAACGGCTTGTCATTCCTTTTTCGCCCATTCGCAATTCAGCCATCCAAACATCCAGCATCGAGAGATCTTCAAGCAGGTCAACTGCTTCTTTCGGTGCGTTGCAAGTCTTCAACTGCTCTTTCAACGTTTCCAAAACCGTGTCCCGCATCATATCCAAAAACAAAAGCGGGAAAACCGCTGGCTCCAATCGCTCACCATCTTTCTGCGACTTGATCTCAAACACCTTCTGAAAGATCGCCAGCGCCTCACGGTCGCTCACGCCTTCCAACGCGGTTTCAAGTCTCTCCATCATATTGGTTCGTGTATTGCCTTGCTGGGTGGTGCTCCTTTTGGTATTCATTTCGCTGCTCCTTTAACGCAAAGTCCTGCCAAAGAACTCGACATCGTCGGGAGCAGCGAACTCGGCGGCGATACGGCTTGCTTTCCTTGGCAGGAATTTACCTGTGAAAATATGGGATTGTGGGGTGAGAGATGCCGCTTAAATAACAAGCGCCGCCTTCACAAAGAGTTCGCTGCTCTGACCCCATTTTACACCTATTTTTGGCGGTCAACAACATCTGGCTCAAAATTATTGACTTTTCAGAAGTGGTCAAAAAATATCGACTTTTCAACTTCGGTC
>ERZ869925.504-NODE-504-length-28522-cov-6.425299_pt1 | contig 28522 bp, 32 predicted proteins | sample MGYA00579311_ERZ869925 | MGnify/ENA primary metagenome ERZ869925 (study PRJEB32216, sample SAMN09231817) | wastewater metagenome | place: USA: Maryland | collected 2016-07-30 | study: EMG produced TPA metagenomics assembly of the PRJNA472060 data set (Reclaimed...
TAAATTACACGGTAACCATGAATACCGTTTAGCCAAGCTACTAGAGTATGAACCTCGCTGGTTGTCAGACACCATTAATATGAATGCTTTTAATACTCGTCAAGATATAGATGAGACTGTCGTCCCCTATATGGACTTTGTTAGGGTTGATGGTGTTCATTACTCACATGTCTGGGCTTCTGGTGTCATGGGGAGACCTGTGCCTAATGCTAAGGCTATCCTGACTAAGAAGGGTGTTTCAGCTACCATGGGACATTCCCATACCCTTGATTCGGCAACCATGACTAAGCCAGATGGAACCTCAATACGAGGTCTAATTGCTGGCTGTTTCCTTGATCCTGAATACCAAGGATTTGGTGGTCCCCAAGTTGACCGTATGTACTGGTCAGGTATGCTTGTAAAGCACGATGTTTTAGATGGAGACTACGATCTAGAAGAGATCTCTATTGAAAGATTATTACGTCAATATCTCTAGAATTAATCCTTGACATAGATACATTCTATGGTATAATGGAAGTATAAGGTGGAATCACATATGAAATTAGAACAAGAAACAATCGATATTTTAAACCTCACTGAAGAAGAAGTCATGCTTTGGAATACCCCTTTTCGGGATATGTCTAAAGATGGTGTACTGATGGTTTTCTCAGTAGCTGATAAAGTTACTAACTACCAACAGCAATTAAAAGACGCAGAGAAAGAAGCCGCTAGAGCCATGGCTGAGGAAGAGCGTATTCACGCTAATAAAGATAAGATGGTTGAGTTGAAACGGAGTTTCTATTAATGACCAAGAAGCCTAGAAATTATAAAAAAGAATACGAAAATTACCAAGGTCGTCCTGAACAAATTAAGGCTCGGGCTAAACGTAATGCTGCTAGAGCCAAGATGGAAAAGGCTGGACGTGTCCATAAAGGCGATGGTAAAGACGTAGACCATAAACATGGTGTAGCTGCTGGTAACGGTAGCGATAATCTTCGTATTCAATCTAAATCTGAAAACCGTTCGTATCCTCGTGACCATCAAGGCAGAGATACAGAAGTCTCTGGTACTAAACCAGTTAAAAAATCTAAAAAGAAGAAGAATACATATTAATGGGAGAGTAAATGAATTCATCGCTAAGTAAGGCACTAAGCAAGATCTTTAACGCACAAGTCTGTCTAACTAGTTCAATCATTCGTTTACACACAATCCCATTATTCTCTGAGACACAAGAATGTTCTCAGTACCATACACAAATTAGAAGTCGGTATCGTCGTCATTCAAGAAGGTCTTTAGTGAGTCAATACCATACGGCTAGATTAAAATAAGGAAAACTATGAATACATCAACTTTAACCCGCAAGTGGACTTTGAAACATAAAACCACTGGTGAATATCTAACTGATACGTATACGTACACAACACGTGAAGCTGCTCGCAAGGCTGCTAAAGGTCGTCGCTTTGATGGTCTTTTCACTGTTGCTCGTGTTCCTTCCACGAAAACAAAACGTTCAGTCCAAACGTACACTGCCCCTGTAACACCTACTGTTACTAGCTCTGCTCGTAAACTCTCAACATTTAAATCCCAAGGTAAATCTATGACGCGTAAGCAATCCGGTTCATTCCCAATTGCTAAAGCACGTAGTCTTTCATCTATGGGTAAACTCTCCTCGCGTTAATCCTTATGGCAAGGAAACGTAAAAGGACTATTCGACATAGTCTTCGAAACCCAATTGCCAAAGACCTCCGCACTCCTAAGTATAAACCAAGAGTGATTCGTAACAAGAAAAAGGATAATAAGGATACATATCTTGAATAACGACGATGATGATCAAATGGAATTTGAAATAATTCCTGAAAACTTTACCTCTAATGTGAAGTCCTTTACGCCAAAAGGAAAACAACCTTCTGGAGAACCAACAACAGAAGACTACCTGATCCAAGGTGTTGAAGCATTCACAATGGAAATCGGAGATGATGCCAAAGGATTTATTGCCATTGTCTTTGATTTAGAAAATAACCCAAGAGTGATCTGTGCTGGTGATATTGATATTGTCACTACTCTTGGTGCACTAGAGGTCGCTAAGAATGAACTTCTTAAATCAGTTTCTGGCGATCTTTCGTAAGACTAATACAGACAAGGGGAAGGTTATGAAAGATACATTTTCCGTAGATTGGGATTTTATCCGCAGTCTAGAAGGTTTTTCCAAGAAGGGCTATGTTCCCGTGGATCATGCTGGTGGCATCGAATCAGGTGTCACTATTTGCGCTGGATTTGATCTTGGACAACATTCTAAAAAGGACATGTACATCTTTAACCTTTCCCTTAATCTCCTAACTAAACTAATCCCGTACTGCGAATTAAAAGGGTTTCGTGCAAAAGAATATTTATCTAAGCACCCATTAGTCCTCACAGATGCTGAGGCAAACGAATTAGATATGAAAGTACATAAGACCTATTACGACGCAATACAATTAGAGTATAACACCAATTCTGACTACTCGTTTGCATTCTTAGATTCTGCCAAACAAACAGTAATTATGTCAGTTGGTTTTCAATACGGTTCACTAAAGAAACGTTGTCCAACATTCTTCAAGTATGTCACTAAAGGATTGTGGGAAGATGCAGTTAAAGAATTACGTAACTTTGGTGATGCCTATACTCCAAGACGCTTAAAAGAAGCTACTTTATTGGAAAGTAGTCTAAAGAAAAAGGAAAAGTAAATGCACGCAATCGCATTAGTAATGTTGTTTGGTGTCATGTTTAATGGCACACAACCACAAGTACATAGTCTGAATGAGTACCATGCTAATTTCAAACACCAGTTTGAGCATCCGGTAATCACACCTGACTATACAAATCTTAATAAATAAGGAAACAAACTATGGAAACAGTAACATCAATTATCCATGCGCCTGAAACAATCACATTTGGTTTGGTTGTAGCTGGTGTACTTTTAACTAAAGTTATTTGGCCGTATCTCGAAGCAGTCGTTAAGAAAACACCATCTCTCTCGGATGATCAGTTCTTGACAAGCATTGAGAAAATTGTCAATGATGCTTTAGCTGCTAAAAAAGCTAAGAAATAAGACATGTGGGGTGCAATAGCCTCCCTGCTAAATGGCCTAGTGAGTGTAGTTTCAAAAGCACTCCTAGGCTTTTGGCTTGTCAAAGCAGGAAAAGAAAAGCAAGAATTATCTGAATATAAAGAAGAGAGTAAAAAAATTGAAAAATCTAAATCGATTGCTCAAGGTATCCGCAATATGCCTGATGATAAGCTTCGTAAGCTCTTGCGAGACCCTTCAAACAAAGACGAATGAAGACACTGGATTAGATATCTGCAAGTCGGATATCCAGGCATTTTCATTTAATGATGCTGAGTTAGGTGCCCTACAAGGTAAAAACTTAGTTAATGCGGGCGTTATTAATTGCACGTTAGCTAAAATTTGCCATAGGAAAATTCCTAATGAGAAACTTTGTCCGCAATAAGGTGTCTTGACTTTAATTTATCCAAAATCACACCATTTGACAATACAGACTGTGTCGTAGCCTCTGCTCTTTCTCCCACTGAGTGGGCAAGGTCACGAACTTCTTTCGAGAGACTGAGTATATCTTTAATTTGCTTAATCATGGTTATTGAGCCTTTCTAATAGTACAGCTAATGTTGTATTAACTTTTTCTAAGACATCCTTCATATTTAAGAGACCTTTCAACAAGAAACCAATAAGGACTTGCTGCATAATAATTAAAACCATTTCTACAACAATGGCAATATTACCACTCGACCAAATAACCCCTAAACCAGTGTGTATCTCATTCCCCATATTATTTTCCTTCTAACCACTTTTCGTACATATCGTTTTTCTTTCTTATCTCAGCACGTGAAGATCTATTAATTCCTTTTAAGGAAGGTTTCTCACGTGTATTTTCTTGCGCTTTCATATTTGTTGTTTTATTGAATGAAGCGTATGGGAATGGTCTAATGTCATTGTCTTTAACATAATCCCTTAATTCCTGCATCTTTTCCTGAAGGTCAGCATGAAGTTTATGTAAGCTCTCTTGATCGTCCTTTTCTTGGGCACGATAAATATCTGTCTTAATATTGGTTACTTGCTTACGGAAACGATCTATTCCTACCTTGTATTTCCCTTGAATAAGGGTATTGTAGTAAGATGATTCGGTAGCTGTAGCAATCTGATCAGAACGGATACCAATAGCCTTTAATAGACGTGTCTGGGCTGTTACTTCCTTATCTGTAAGAAGCTGGGTACCATTCCGTGTAGAGACCCCCTCAGAGCCATAATTAATGGCTTTAAGAATATTCGTAGCACCTGTAGGTAGTACAGCTGAGCCCACAGAAGCTGCTAAGCCCTGATCCCCATTGTTGTATCCATTCCAAGTATCCACAAGGTTTTGAAGAACAGAGCCCTCTACCCCTACCATATTGGTAGCTTCCCCACGAACACCTAATAAGGTCAAGGCGAGTTCCTGCCCTGGGATCGCTAAGCCAGTACGTTTAGATACGTCTACGCCTAGAGCAGAACGTGTTAATCCACCAGTAAGGGTTTTAGCCAGTGTAGGAGAGCCTGTAAGGTCCATGATTTTTGTCTGGAGCTCGTATACCCAGTCTTCCTCAGACCCCGTTAATTGGTTCTCTAATGCCTCTAAAAGCTCTTTTATAGCATCTACCCCAGGAAGTCCCATAAGACCTCCAATAAGAAACATGGCTGTAAGGGTCGTAAAGAGGGCTCGTTTACCATCTGGACCGCGCCCGTACATACGAACCATGGCTTCTAAGGCATAATGTGGGTATGTCTGGAAAGGCACTACAACAGCACCACCTAATCCTTTGTAAACATGTGGGCGACCTTGTTTACCAAATACCCCATGAGCATCGTCCATAAGCATCTCAGCTACAACTAAAGCAAAATCATGCGGGTTAGGATTATTACGTAACTTCTCTTGAAAGAGGGGGTTATCTTTTAATTGTTCTCTGGCTTTAGCAGCAGCTTCATGGTTATTAGCTATGAGGTCATAAGCAGCATTAAATGTAGCAAAGCGAGTTAACTGTTCCATAATAGAAACAGGAGCTCCAAGGTAACGAGAGATTATATCCATCTTCTCTTTAGCTTGTCCAATGTTTGTATCAGTTTCGAATGTCTTTAACTTACCTTGGTTTTCCACAGCAAGTCCAGCAAACTTACCAGTTGTTACCATAAAACTATTAGCCAATCTTTGGTCTTCACTCATACCTTTTAAAGCACCAAGCTCACCAAAGTTAAGTGTCGAGAAAGATCCTTTAGGATGCTTCCGCATAATCTGAATACCTTTAGTAAAGTACTTACCAAGTAATTTCATATTTTGAATAGTATTCGGTGCATACTCAGTCATAAGACCATTAGATAATGTTGGAAGTGTCACAACCTGAAGTAAAGCTGTGGATAAGTTACCACCCATTGTCCAAAGGAAGTTGAATGTACGCAACTCTTGCAAGTCCTCTTGAGGTGAAGAGTTATAGTCAATGTACTCGTTAAGAGCTTGAGCTAATGTTCCGTTCTCATTCTTTAACTTATTAACTTCTACTTTAAGGTTAGAAATCTCCTTAGCCGAGGCCAGAGAAGACAAGAAGTGAGCGGATCCAGTGAAATATGAATGAAGAACTCTATCGTAGTCTTTTGAATACCCATCAATATCTTTTGATTCTGAAAACTTCTTTTCAAATTTACGACCTGTAAAGTCATTAATAATATTATTTACACTTTGATCGAAAGCATCTTGATCAGTAATATTCTTTGTATGTAAGAGTTGGAAGAGTGTCTCATGAGTGACAAGTTGATCATTCAACATATCTGTTCTTTTATTATAGTTCATAGTGTAAGGCTTTGCATTGGTAAAATCTGTAATCTTACCATCCCCATATACATCAAACTTCGTAGTATCTGAATATTTAGTTTTTATCTCGTCTAAAATCTTTTGCATCTGAACTTTATTGTAAAGATCATTACCATAACCTTTTTCAAAGTTATAGAGGGCTACTTGTTTACCTTCTTTATCTTTAACAACAAAACCATACGTACCAAAACGCATCTTAGGAAAATAATCATTTAGTCGCATCTTAGCAAAGTTTTCAAGATGGTCGACTAAGTTCTTTAAAGATTGATATGTGTCTTCATCTTTTACAAGGTCAGAACTATCACGAATTGCTTTCGCACGGTCACGAGCCAGCAAAGCATCAGATGTCGTAAAACCAGGTTGTAAAAATTCAGGAAAAGCTTCTTGGGCTTGAGCCTTTATCAAATTCTCGTAGTCAGAGAGGACACGTTGAAATGTCTTTTGCATGGACATGTATGCCTGTCCTACACGAGGATCACTGATCTTCATTTCCTGATCATTTTCAATCCAACGCAATGAACCATCTTCTGCCACCCAAGCTTTAGTTTTAAGGTTAGTAATACGATCAGTTAGCGAAGCAACACGATGTCTAATTTCTTTATTACTGTTTAAGTAGGCTCCAAGTGTGTTCATATACGCATTAAGATAAGAACTGGATAAAGCGTATCTACGTGTCACAGCATTATATACAGCAGCAGCTATAGGCGACTTATTAGCCAAATCATGGATAGAACGAATAAGACGTGTGTACTTACCATAGTTTACAGGATTTTTATTTTGCGCTTGGCGGGCTTTACCAGCAGCAGTTAATTCTTTAATATTGTCGACGGCCTGAGCTTCACGTTGGTAATTCAAAGCCTCACGGAGTTGTTCAGCCCCACGTTCAATACGAGCCATCTGATAGGAATACCGCGCTTCATTGAGGTTTTCAATGGCATGTTTACCTTCAATAGCTGAATCAAAGATATCCTGATAAGAATTAAATCCTAAGCCTTTCATGGCGTTACGGAATTTATCCATGATATTGATGGCTCTATCAAAGTAAGTTTTGAACAAACCACTAAGACCTTTAGGCTGAATGCCAAGACGTTTATCAGAAGCATAAAGACCAAAAGCATTGGCTCTTAATTCCTCTCTACCCCATTGCGTTGACATAAGATAATCAAAATCTTGGTCTTTTAAATAACCATCTTTATCAGCGTAGTAACGTAGCATCTTTGTATTGTTATCAAGAATATGGACTTGTTTAGCAGTGAATACACCACGTGATTCCAACATATGCCATACTTCATGATAGGCTGTATTAACAGCTCTGGACATTGTCATACCACGATCAAAAGCCATGAATACAAGGTTCATAAACTGCATACCAAGTACAGGGTTACCTTCAGTATCCTGAAGACGATCAAACATAACAAGTTCCCCAGTACCGGAAACTTCTTTAAGGATACGTTTTAATTCTTTAATGATGGGAAGGAATTGTTTCTGTGCCTGTGGAGTAAGTGGCGAGCCTTCAATGTGCTGACGTATTTCCTCTACTACTACCTGACCATCGTAAACATTGTCATAGATATCAGTCATAGGACCACGTTGTAAATTAAACGTATTAAATGAAGGATCGTACTCTGTAGAAGCAATAGGAGAGTTCTCAATCTTCTGACGAAGAGCTTTCTTTTCTTCAAGACCCTTTAAAAATGTATCATGTTTCTGTAAAGCTTCGTTCTCAGCATGTGTGCGTTTATTCGAAGGCTTAGTTGCTGTTTGCTTAATCTTTTGCAACCCACCAAAAGCACGTAAGAAATCTACATGTTCTTTTTGTAATTTCTTAATTTGCTCATTTAAACCTGTTAAAGCTACAGCCCTACGTTGCAAGATAGCCGCTTGTGCTTCTTTTGGTGTTGGGCCAGTCCTTTGAAACTTAGGTTTATCTTTACCTTGAAACTTAATAGGATCGTCAATCTTTACTTTACGTAATTGCTTCTTCTGACCTTTTAGTTCCTTAATGCCCGCTTCAAACGGGAGACTAGCTTGCTTAGGAATAGCTTTACGCCCAGCTTTCTTACGCACTGCCTTGGCCTGTTCCATAGCATCAATGTCTTTCATAGCCTTAGCTCTTTCCTCTACAGAAAGGTTAGATAATGATTCAACATTCACACCAGTTTCTTTTAATTGGTCAGCTATAGTTGGTTCTACTTGTATAGGATGAAATACAGAGGAATTTAGAAGATCTAAGGAACCTGAATCCTTAATCTTTTGTACTTGCTCATCAGTTAATTGAGCATTGGCTTGTACAGCAGCAAGTAAGCGAGGAGATATCTTTGACTTAGGTAGCTGTCCCTTAGCATTTAATACATCTTCACGTAAAGCACCAGCAGGGTTAAAATCTTCTACTTTAATAGTAGGTTGTGTTAATGGCTTTGCTTTTGGTTTAGCCGTGGTTTTATTTTGGACAGGGGCTAACGGTAATTCAGCTTGTGTTTTGATAGCACCAGGAGCTGTACCAACCACTTCTTCTTTAAACATTTCATCCATACTAGGATTAGGTTGCGAAGCAGTCTCTTGCATCACACCGAGTTTATCACGAAGTTCTTGAAACTTATCTTTAGCTTGAGGAAGTGGATTAGTAATGTGAGGTGCCGCCTGTGCTAAATGAACACCAGCCCCTGCAAGACCACCACCTATAGCCCCACGTAAACCATTATCCATTACACGAATGAAGTTATCTGCTGTCATTAACTCAGGGTTAATACCAGAGAGATGTTCAGCAAGGATACCTAATCCTTCTTGAGACCCTTCGGTACCAAATTCCATGGCAGCACCATGACCAACTTCTTTAGCTGCAAAGCCAATCTTCTTTGCCCATGTATTAGTAACAATGTCAGAAGCAGCCTTTGCTCCTTCATTAGCAATACCATCAACTACCTTCGCCCCAAGTAATTTACCAAGTAACATTTCTGGTGTTGCGATATCTAATGCAGACTTCACAGAGCCGATAGCTAATGCAAGCCCAGGACGATCTTGACCTTTTGCTAAAAGTCCTAAATACGTTTCTGGAATATTCTGTGGGGCTGAAGAAGCCAGCGCACCATAAGCCACACCCTTCATAAGTGCTTTATCTAAAGCTTCTTTAGTAACAGCTACACCTGCTCGCTTCATAGCTTGCGATGCACCAAACTTAGCAGCTGCTCCACCCATACCACCTGAAATCATAGAAGTAACAAGGGAAGGTACAGATTCACCACCTGCTGCAGCTAAATAACTACCGAAATCCTTCATAGAATGGACATCAGTAAAGTCACTAAATTTAGTAGGATACTTCTTAGCCGTAGCTTCTGTTTCTTTTTGATATTGTTCTAAGTTCTTAGTGGGGTCAAATGAAGGCGCATGGTTGAATGCCGTTTGAGTTTCATTAGCAATACCTTTAGCAAGAGCAGGAACACCCTCTTTCACAAGGGAAATAGAGTTATCAACTCCACGAGCTACTCCACGTGTAAATTCATTACCTTCAGGTTGCTTTGGTTTGAACCCATTTTTCTCACCAAGAGCTTTAAACTCTTCATCAGATAAATGAGAATACTTATTACCGCCTTTAGGTTGTTCTACAGGAGCTGGGGTACCCTCAAAGTCAGCGAAGAGCTTTTCCCATGAGTCATTCTCAGGGAGAGAAGAAGATACTTTAGACATAGTTGCTAAAGCAGCTTGTTGCTCAGCTGTTAGTTTAGAGATATCCATTATTGGTCCTGAATTAACTGTTGACGACTATCTAATTCTGCTTGATACGCTTCTGGATCAAAAGCATCTTCGGAAACTGTCCCTACACCTTCCGCCATTCTTTGGGCAGCCTGTAATGCAGCAGCTTGTGATTCAGGAGTATCCATAGGAACACCAGCTTGACCAAAGATCTTTAAGATATCCATAGTTGCTTTACCAGGATTTCCTTTTGCTTTCGCAATCGCAGTTAAGATTTTTGAACGAGCCAACTCTTGAGCGTATGGACCACCCATAGAATTCATTGTATTAGAATCAGCATTTTGTTGACGTATCTTGTTATCAATTGCTTGTTGAGCAAGTTTTGCAATCTCAGCTTCTTTAGTTGTCTTTTCAGTAGCGTAGGCTTTCATACCTTCGCTTAAAGCTTGAGCATTGTTTCCACGTGAACCAAGGATTGCAGCACCAAAAGCAACAAGAGGGGCATTAAAATTATCTTGTTTACTTGGTTTTTCGCTCATGGGTTCTGCGGTCTTACCAGAAGATTGACCAGTTAATTGTGCAAAAATCGCATCAGCTTGTGAGTTACCAATTGATTTTAACGGGGCTTTACCAGCTACCTGACGGTTTTGATTAAACCAACCTAAGTCGCCTTCAGCACGTTTTTGGTTAGCCATTGCTACTTGACGATTTTGAGAAAGTCGTTTATCAGCACCAGCTGCATGTTGTAAGTTGGGTTCGAAAAAACCATTCATTGCTTCAACAGGTGAGAGAAGACCTTTTCCGACTGCACCTGCCATGTGATTCCAGTAAGCAGGGACATTTGATAACGTATTCTTCAACTTATCGAAAGAAGAAGCGTATTCGGGAACTGTATTTAATGGAGTGTTAGAGAGATCTTCATTAGAAGCTTTAGCATTGTTATAACCAATACGTAAACGATCAGCAATTCCTAATGCAGCGTCTTTCAAAGTAGGCTGGTATGCGCTATCAAAGTATTTTGCAGCTTTAGGACCGCCTTCTACAAATGTCATAGCTTTAGCAAGACTAGGTACATCCGCAGGTGTTAGCGTATCCGTTGGTTTTTTACCTAAAGCTTTCGCAACCTGAGCAGCGTACATTTCAGGGTTGTTACCATCAGATTCAGGTGCCCATGTTTTAATTATGTTTTCAATGCTCGGAGTATAATCTAAACCATACTGAGAACGCATCATAGGAGACTTACCAGTAACTTTAGTAGTTAAGTCCTGCATCATAGCATTTAACCCCTCTTGAGGAGAGGTAAATTGACGGAAGTTTCCTGTACGTGGATCTCTTAAATTACCAGCATTGTTATTACGAACAGATAAGGGTTGATTAGGTGTCGTAGGATCGGGATATACTGAGCGTTGAGTGTCAGGATGTCCAGCGTACGCATTTGACAAATCGTTATAAGATTTACCACCAGTGATATCAGTATGAAGGAAGTCATTTAACCAAGAACTTGTATCGTTTGATTCTGTACCAAATTGATCATTACCGATGTTCATGTAATCAGACATCCAGTTAGCGATACTGTCAATGATACCGCCACCAGCGTATCCCTTTACTTGACCACCATCTTTAAACCAGTTAATTCCACCAAGACTGCCGTACGTTCCGTACCCACCACCAAAAGCACCGCCAGATGTTGTACCAGAGCCAAAGCCAAACATATTACCGCCAAGTTGCGAGTAAGCAGTGTTTGATCCGCCAAACATTTGACCAATGTTATTTCCAATATTTGAAATACCACCTGAAAATCCAGAATTACCAAAAATACCAGCAGCACCTAAACCACCAGCCAAGGCTTTCATCGTACCAGATGGACCACCCGTAGCTACTGTATTCCCAGCTGTACTTTGACCAGATGTAATCTGAGCTACAGGGTTGATAATAGATTGACCAAATTGTAATTGTTTATACGGGTAATCTTGTTTTGTTAAATAATTCTCATACTCAACATCTAACCCTTGTTGTTGGATATTACGATCTAAAGCACCCATCTTTGAGAGTGCGTCAATACCAGCCAGTCCTGTATTGTAATTTTGGATAGCATGTGTGCCATACTGACCAGCTGCTTGTCCAGCTAATTGTGTCCCTTGTAAAGCTCGTGTCTGAGCATCATTGTAGCCTTGGTAAAGTTGGTTTGCTTCTTGTTCTGCTAATTGACGTGAGAAGTTATCATAGAGTTGTCCAGTTGCTAAGGAAGAGCGTGAACCACCAAAGGCACCTGTAGCACCTTGACGTTGCTGTAAGTCTCTTTTAGCTAAATCAAACTGGTCTAACTGTCGTTGACGTGAAATATCCATTACATTCTGGATGTAAGGATTCATATACTGAGCTAATGTAGATTGGTCAAAACCGTTTAAACCACGGTTAGCTACTTGCTGGTTGACACCTTGAGACCATGAGATATCTGCCCCACCAGATAGGTTTCTGGCAAGTTCCATGGCCTGTTGTTCGTCTGCTGTCAGCCCAGCGACACGATTACCCGTGTAAGCCTCGTAGGGCTTATTCATCAGGTCAGTTGCAGTTTTAACTTGATTTTCTAAAGCAGGGGGGATGTAACCGTAAGACTTCCAAAGTGGTTCAGAATAGCCAGTTTGCTTTTGACCAGCCTGTTTGCCACCAGAGGACATAAGACCACCAGCTGCACCAGCCACTGCTCCTAATGGATTACCCCCACTAGATACAAAGCCACCTACACCACCAACTATAGCCTTACCAATCTTACCCATCTTAAACTCCCGTTATGTATTAAAGGTAAAGAAGGAGCCACACTCCTTAAAACCTAAGTATTTTAATAATTTCTTCTTTTTATCGACGTCTTTTTGAGCGAAGAGATCAAAAACGATGGGTAGATTATTAATTATAGCATATTCTTGCGCTGAAGACAAAAGCTCTCTAGCTAATTTAAAAGACCTAAGTTCCGGTTTTATATAGAATAATCCAATTGTTAATAGTGGATCTTCTGAGAACCAAGGGGCCTGCGCTTCCATAGCCAACACACCATTAATTAACTTTGGATTATCTTTGTCCCTCTTAACCAGCACCACATCATGTAAAACTAATTTAGTAATTTGATTCAATGCTTTATCAAATGACGTTGAACCAGGTAAGGTATTTTCCTCAAAAGATTTATAGCCAAAAGCAACAATCTGAGGTATATCTTCTGGTTTGGCGAATAAAATATCTTTAGTGCTCATCGGGCTCCTGCTAGTGAATTACTCTGTAAGAGTTCTGTCCCATGTTGTTTTAATCTTTCGTGTAAGGCTAATAATATTTCAGCACCTTTATTGTAGTCACCATTACCAGCTCCTACAACAGCTTCTACAGAGAATACGATTTCCCCTTGTTTTAATGCTGCTGGGGCCTGTGGAGTACCTGATTGGTCATGAACCATAGCAGGGACATTATCACCCCCTCCAGCAAGCATCTGAGCGTGTTCTAGAGGCATACTACCTAGTCCAGATGAACTATTCATACCTGTAGCCGCTCTAATTGCCTGTGGTTTACGTACATTAGCCATAATATCCTCATTATACCATTAAATTATTAAAATGTCTAGTCAAAGTTATTGAAATCTGGTAGGGAAGTCAAGTTTCTCACTTCACAATGTACGCGGTATCCGTCAGATATTGAACCGTCCGTTATTTGGATATAAAGGCGGGTTTCGCCACGCATCAAATAACCGCGCATACGTTCTGCGTCTGGGTCTTCATCTTCCATATTGATATAAACAACCGTTCCCGAATTGCGAACAAGGCCACGATCTGTACTATCCCAACTAATTTGGGCAATACACTCTTTTGGTCCGTTGCTGTTATCATCAACCCAAAGGTATGCCGTTCCTGCGCCGTTTGTTCCGCGTGAATAGATTTTTACTTTTCGGAGAAGATAAAGAACTTTTAGATCATCTGTACTTTTCCAAGTTCCGATAGAGTCGCCGCCATCTGGATCAGACGCGCTGGCTGTAACGTATGAAGCGTCACCAAAATATTGGAGGCCACCAGAAGCATCACCGCTAATAAATACTGGAATTGGATTAGGATAACTTGAGGCCATATTAAGCTCCTGGATTTTCTGCCATAGCTAAGGCTTTGGCTCGTGTTAATGCTGTTGAATAAAGTCCGACTCCTGTGGCAAAGTCATAGATTTGCCCATAAGAAATGCTGATACTTGTATTAGTGACTGCCGTTGCCTGTCCTTGAGCATTGAAAGTAACCACTGGTACAGTGGCAGCATTCCCATACGTTGCTGCTGAAACACCTGTGCTAAGAATGTACAAAAACCTACCAGAGGCTTTACCTAGCCCTGTACTAGCTTGAATCTCTGCAGAATACGTAATACTCGTTGAACCTACCGTAATGGCTGAAGTGTTTGTATTTTGATAAACCACACCGATATTTGAAGAACCTTGTTGAGCCCAGACTTTGGATCCACGAATAGTTGTGTCTGTATCGTATCCTGATAAGCGTGTCATTGCTGCACCAACACCAGCGGAAACGTAAATACCATTCTGAGAAGCAGTAGATTGGGCTGTTAAAAGAACTGTTTTACCACTTATTGGAGCCACGCTATCAATTGTTGAAGGAGCTGAAGCAATGTTTACGTTAGTAGTAGCCGTTATGTCAACGTATCGATCCCTCTTAGTGTCTAACTGTGTTTGTAAAGCAGACGTAACTCCACTGAGGTACCCTAATTCAGTAGATGTCACAGAAGATGGTGAAACATAGCCGGAAGCATCGGAGACAACTGCTTTTAATGTTGTCATAGCTGCAAGTTTATTAACAGCAATACCGGCACCAGAAGCTACCTCACTATTTGTAATAGAAAGAGCAGGTGTTAAAGTATTAGCTGGATCGTTGTATGTCCAAGTAATACCTGAAGCATTCTGTATCATAGAGGACACTGTATCCTGAGCCATTTCATTGGTGTAAGACTCAGCTACGATCTCATCTAGAGCACCTTGCACATCTGTAGCAGATAAACCTGATCCAGCGTTATCATACGTAACGGCAGAAGCAGGTGGTACGCCACCAGCAATACCAACTAAATCATCGATAGCATCTTGAACGTTGTTAGCCCCAAGTTCTGATACGGAATCATCATAGGCAATATGACGTGCATCTTGAAGGAATGAAAAGTTATTTCTTAATACCCTTAATAGCTGGTTTAGGTAGGACTTTTCTTCTGGATCTTTAAATGTATTTGGATCTGGTAAACGCGCGACCATTAGCGACCCCCATCCGATTGGAAGGAAACACGCATCTTACCAATTTCAAAATCAGAGCCAGTAGCAGAAGCTTGGAATTTAACAGCCACTTGACGCCCTCTTGAACGTACAGATACCTTCCCAGAAGTATCTCCAAAGTAGTAAGGACCTTTAGTTACAATCTCTGCATTAGGATGAGGGTATTTCTTAGCATACACAGTAATCTCTATGTTTCTATTGGCCGCAAGACGTACATCTGGTACAATCTTATCAAGGAATACGAGTTCATCTCCATCATCAATATCAAAGTAGGCAGAGGTAATATAAGCATCCATAGGACGTGAATCATCATCCTTACCTACTTCATGCACATAAAGTTTGCCATAAGAATCTAAAGCGTAGGGTTTAGGGAATGTACCTTTATCTAACCAAACAGTTCTATTGATGGTACCAAAATCCCATACCTGTTCTTCAAAGTTATATTTAATGTAGTTCCCAATCTCCTCATCACCCTCTTTTTGGTATAACCACCAGAGCTCATTAAACTCTTTATTGATACCACAGAATGTCTTTTCTTTCTGATCAAGATCGAGTAGTCCATCACCATTTTGGTGGAATATATATTTATCTAAAGTAGATGGAAGGATACGAACGACACCATCGTAAACATAGAAGTTATCAATACCCATCCAGTAAATAACACCATTTAAATCAATAGCTGCATGTTGCGAAGCAATTGAGATGTTGGTACCCATTGGCGTAAATTCAAAAATATCATTACCACCGATATAACGCATCGAGTAAACATCAGTCTCAGTAAATACTAATATTTCTGCTCGTGTCTGAACAGCACCAATAATCTTATTACCTTTTGGTAAACGGTATTCGCCCGCTGTATTAGTAGAGGTGATTGTCCAATCCGTTAGAGTTTCTTGCTCCGCCCAACGAATAATCAGTGGGTCAAATGTTAAAGAGCTATGTTCATTACACCCAAATGAAATAAGGTGTCTTGATGGTTGGGAAACAAGGACAAATAAGTTTTGTTCTGGAGCCCCAGCAATTTCTTGTAGTTCAACTGTAGGACCACTTGTAGCATCCCATTGGTAGAGTTTACCTTCACGCATACAGGCAATAAGATCTTCACCCCAGTTATCGAAAGACCATTGACGTAAATTTAAACCACCCACACCAGCGCGAGGCATACCGTAACCACCGTCAGCTAAGCCTGGAGTATCCCAGGTACCTCCTGACCAACCAGTTAAGTTGCCATTTGATTGAGCACCATTCTGTAAATAATAGCGAATGACAACCTCACCTGATTCATGTCCTCCAAATTCAAGTGGAGCAAAAGCACTGGAAAACGGTGTTGATTCGGAGGCAGCGCCTGAACCAAAGGCAGAAGAAAAGGCACTAGAAAAGCCAGATAACCCCATGTTGATAACATAGGAATCATCGTCGATAACTTCTATAATCTGGTATGCCCCCGATAGTGTGATACCGAATACAGGATGTTCTTGAGAGACGACGTATATCCAATCACCCTCTAAAGCTCCATGGAGTACATCAGTAATTACAACCTCGCTTGAACCTATTGTGACTGTTACAGCATCAGTTAAAGTTACTTCTCCACGAGAAGGTGTGATATCGTATATTTGTCCCTCGAAGAATAACTCAACCTTCTCTGCAGAACCAACAGCAAAGTACTTCTTAGAAGAAAGATCTGTCCATGAATGAATAGCTCTAGCAACACCAGTGAAATTAGTGTTTTCTTCATTAGTGTACTGAGAGACAGTCTCTCCGACCCATCCGCCTAATTTCTCAGGACGAGAAGCTCTGAATCTAATTTTGTTACAGTCTACCCATCCGCCCTCTGCCATATAGGTCGTTTGATCCTTGGTAACACCAGGACGCATAGAGATTGCTTTTAAGACTGTATCAGACATTAAGATCCTATGCCTTACCTATCGCCAACCAACTCATATCTACAGAACCCCCACTTCCACTAGCCTTTCTAGCCACAAAACTGGAGGCACTAATATTACCAACACTTGATTCGATAGGTTGATTTGTTCCATTTGACATCCAAGTTACAAAATACGGCGGGCCAGTAAAAGGTGTATGAAAATTAATAGTAGAAGATCCGCTACTCGAAACAATTGACGAACCCCATTGTATTAATACAGTACCAATAACTATTTTACCAGAAGAAGAATCTGTAACAGTTGGTATACTTAATCCGGTGACTCCAGAAATTGAACCCCCAGTGATCGCTACGTTTGATGCATCTTGTACAGCCATGCTTCCTAACCCAAGGTTTGTACGAGCATCAGCAGCTGTCGAAGCCCCCGTACCACCATCAGCGATAGCTAAGTCAGTAATCCCTGTAATCGTACCGCCGGTAATAGCTACGTTATTAGCATTTTGGGCAGACATCGTACCACCAGAACTAAGTCCAGTCAATTGAGAACCATCTACTGCAGGTAATTTACCAGAACCATCTAATTGAACAACTTTATTAGCTGTGGTACCAACATCAAGAACAGCAGCAGTTCCTAGACCAAGGTTAGTACGTGCTGTTGAAACACTCGCTACATCAGAGAGGTTATTCTCAATGAGAAGAGCATCTGAAGAACCGATATCATAAATATTTGTTCCATTGGTGTAGATTAATGCAGTATTGCCACTTGAGAGTTCAATACCCGAGCTTCCACCAGTTGGTTTAACTGTAATTGTATGAGCACCTAAATAGTCAGCACGAATTAAATACACTTTATCGACAGCAGGAAGAATCACATCAATATCTGCACCAATAAGACCAATTAACTCTAAAACAGCATGACGTGCATCGTCTGTCACACCATTCTCTGTGGTAGCGGAGAGATCAATATCACTTGATCCAGTACAATCAATTTCAGCCACGCCAGAAATCGCTTCTTCTAAAAGGGCAATGACTTGGTTATTAACGACAGTACCCCAAGTATTAGGGTTATCATTTGTACCTTGTTTTGTAATACGTAGATTTGGTGTATAAGAAGCAACCATTGTTATTGTCCTTTAACTGCATTATTTAAATCGTTCGGTCCTTGTGGGTTACTTGGTTTCTGGCCATCGTCACGTTTTTGACGAACAGAGTTAATGTTCCAAGCATCACGAGCCTTATTATATTGGTCTTCCCATGCTGTTGCTTGTGACCAAGCTTTCATAAAACGAGCTTGTTCCATCATAGTAGCAAAGAATAAAACATCTTTACACTGTTCAACAAAGTAATTAGAAGAATTAGTTGTAGAGAGTTTAGTTGGTTGTTTAGTGTATTTAATCTCGTATGTATAACCAAGGTTTGGAGTGGGTGTAATACGGAATTGAGTAGCTGAATAGTCAGCGTAATACTTAGGAGCATCAGCTACAGTTGTATTTGGCCAGTAGTCAATTAAGTAATCTTCACGCTTTTTTTCAAGAATACGATCAGATCCAGAAATATTAACTTTAAAGTAATTTGCGTACTTGTAACCAGTTGGTTTATCTAGCATAAAAGAGTTAATCGTTAAAGCACCAGTTACTTTAGTCTCCAAATCAAAAAGCTCTAGCTCTTTAAATAAACGTTCTTCAGCTAGGTCGATCGCTGTAGGAATATAGGCTGCAAATTCAGTCGAATCATCCTCAGCTGTGTCAATAACAGCTTGTACTAAAGTTGCGTATGTTGTAATTGAGGCCATTTATACTCCCTAATCCTATATTATATCATATTTACCAAGCAGAGATTACGACGATACCAGGACCACCGTCTCCCCCAACACCCCCAGTTACACCACAACCGCCTCCACCTCCACCAGAACCTAGACCACCTTGTCCACCGTCCCCACCTGTAGCAGTGTTATGACCACCGCCGCCAGAACCACCAAATCCCATTAAGTGTCTATAAAGCGTCCATCCAGGATTCCCAGAACCACCTGAAGTAGCACCTCCAGCGTTAGTTTGTCCCCAATCAGCCTGGGTAGTAACAGAAGCACCAGCTGAAACAGAGGTATTGCCACCACCTCCACCACCAGATCCGCCACATGTTAGGACAGATCCATTGAGGTAGACAATGGCCGTAGGTGTAGTACCATTACCACCTGAAGTACCACCTCCAGCACCACCAGCTTGACCTGCGGTACCTGTAAATAAACCAATAGCCATTAAAGGCCAGTTTCCTATAGTTGGTATAGTCCCTGCAGTCCCAGCCGTACCAGCAGCGCCAGAGCCGCCATCCCCACCTTTACCAGCTACTACATCACCACTAGTGCAAAGTATGTAACTACCATTTAATCCATTCGTTGGGACTACAGAAACAAACGAAGGAGAGGCAGTAGTTCCTACTGTACCGCCATTACCAGGGTAGACGTATAACGTTTCTGGCACTAAGCAAGCAGGAATAATGGTACGTCCGTATCCACTTGAACCACCGCCAGCACCACCACCACGGGCAGTTGCTGAAGATCCTGAAAAACCTGTTCCACCTTGACCACCCCCTCCAATGCATATAATTTGGATCATGGAGCAGCCCTTTGGTTTTACCCAAGCTTGTGGTTTTTGTACTAAATTCGACTTGTAATAAGTTGTTGTGACTTTCTTATTACCTACAAAGGATTCTTCTAACATCTACCAGCTCACAATGATTACTATACCATCGCCTCCTGCACCGCCAGCACCACCAGTTGTTCCGGCACCACCACCACCTCCACCAGATCCGATACCGCCTTTACCACCAGCTCCACCAGTAGAAGTTTGGTGTGAGGCTCCACCAGTACCACCAAAACCCTTAAAACATGGGTTATTAGTAAAGGTTAACCCTGGGTTTCCAGCTCCACCTGATGCAGACCCACCTTCTATAGCTGGCCAAATACCCTGTACAGTGATATCTCCACCTTTATTTCCTCCAGAAGCAGTTGTTCCACCGCCACCAGTACCGCCACCTACTAAATACACACTAGAAAGATCAGTTCCAGCTGAAGAACCAGAACCACCAGCTGTTCCATCTTGACCGACAGTTTGTGTTCTAGTAAATAAACTCAAAAAACCTGTCGTTGTATTTGTAGTTACGGCTCCACCTGAACCACCGCCTCCAGCTGCCGTTGTCCCAGTCGAACCTCCTGAACCACCTGCCGCCGTGATTAATAACCCATCGTTATTTATTGTTGGTGAGAGTGCTATTCTTGATTGAGTCCCAGTACCACCAGGAGCACTCCCCCCTCTGCCTACTACTACGTATAAGCGATCTGGTAGGACATACATTGGACCCATAATAGAAGCTATCGAACCAGAACCACCGCCTCCGCCCCCTCCGCGTGAGTTACCATCAGCTGCAGTTCTACCAGCACCTCCGGCACCTCCTCCTCCAACTAAAAATGCATAGAAGAAGTTAGCTCCTTTAGGCTTTATCCACTCATGGTATTCACCACCAGAAGCTGCTCCAGGGCTTTGAAATACTTGTATATCACAATCAGTTGAGGGCAGATTAAAGGGAAGTGTCATATTACCAACTCATAATCATTATTAAACCATCACCGCCACGTCCACCGGCACCACCAGTAACACCAGCACCACCGCCTCCACCACCTGAGCCAAAACCACCATCTCCGCCAGCTCCACCTGTACCAGAAGCACCACTAGTACCACCACCTGTTCCACCTGATGAAACAAACATACGCCCTAGATTTATAATATCGTAACCAGGATTACCTGCACCGCCACCAGCTGTTCCACCATCTAATTGCTGAAGGTCTGCGACACCTGCAGAGTTTACAGTACCACCAGCAGTATCAACATCACCAGTACCAACACCACCCCCACCAGCACCACCTGTAACCATGGCAGCAGAAACAATAGAACGGTTGCCACCAGCTGCCCCAGTGTGAGAGCCACCTGCTATTCCAGCAACACCAGCTTGAAATGTAACGTTACCAAGACATGCCCAGACAGAGTTGGTTGAAGTAGCAATAGCAGCAGCCGAACCTGCACTACCCGCAGCAGCACCAGTACCAGTACCACCAGCACTTCCACCGTTTGCGTATAATAATGTTATAGCAGTGTTGTTAGCCGTACCGAATGCCTGTACACGAGATGCACTTCCTGCAACTGTGGAAGCACCTCCAGCACCAACAGTGCAATAAAGTGTATCTGGAATAAAATCGGCCATGAATAGACCGCTGGAAATACCACCTGATGCACCACCACCTCCACCGCCACGGGCAGATCCAGAAGCAGCTGAGAAACCAGCTCCACCTCCGCCACCTCCACCAATGACAAGAATGTACACCATAGAGCAGTTACGAGGTTTTACCCAAGACTGGTACGTCGTACCAGCATTACCAGTTCTAAAAATAGTAATATTAGAGTTTAACGTTTCTGGTAGGCCAAATACGTCGAGCATAGTATATTCACCTTATTTATTGTGCCCAGGAAGGAAGTTCAGGATTATCGTTAATAACGTGTGATTCGGTCACTTCGGGCAATACTAATTCATTACCATCAAGATCTAAATACCGTGTACAAACACCACGAATATCAATATCTTGGTAAGCTTCGCAATCAAGTCCAACAGTAAATCTAACTTTAATTAATCGCATTAGTATTTACCCCCTACTACAGATACGTAGTAACCAGCAGATACTGATGTACCAATTGTTACGTTAATTTTGTAACCAGGTGGTAAGGCAAAGTTTAAAGGTAACTCATAGACAGGTAATGAAGCAACTTCAGAAAGAGTAGTGGCTGAGAGTGTGATCTCATCAAAAAGAATATTATTGCCAGCAGTAGCGTTGGTAGAACCATTGTTAATAAACACGCGAGCTACCGTAGCAACGTTTGTACCAGCCGCACGAAAACGGATTTTTTGTACAAAGCCACCATTTGTAGCATCGGCAGTGAAAGCAGTAAGAACAGTACCTGTACCATCTTTAGCTGTATTTGCTGTTGTGATGGCTGTCGTACCCCACTGGATATCGCCTAGTAATGTGAAAATTGGTGCTGTATTAGCTGCCATTGTTATCTCCTATTTATGAATAAAATTGACCAGTGGAAAGTGCCATACCAAGACCTATGGTAATACCAGAACCACCACCAGAGCCTGTAATCGTTATTGTATCAGTTCCTGCGTTAGTTGTCAAGGTAATATTAGAACCTGCGACTAAAGTCAAAGTGTCAGAAGCTGAATCAGCTACAACATCTGATTGACCAGAAACTGAAATAGTTTTAAATGAGAAATCTGCTTTTGTGCCTAATTGAGTTTGGATAGCAGAAGTCACGCCCTTAACATAAGAGAGTTCAGTTAGTGATGGGTATGTTGTAGTCGATGCGGAAGTCACATTTTTTGAAGAATCAAAAATTGCCACAGTAGAAGCAGTTTGACCAGAAAGGTTTAAACCACCTAATGTTGCTACATCAGTTGTTTTGTTATACGTAAACCCAGCGTCACCACCTAATGCAGTACCTCCATCATTAAACTGTACATATGTATCAGAACCAGCGGCTGCAGCCGTAGGTGTTGCCCATGTCGCGTCCCCTCTCCAGAATGTTGAAGAAGATGCTGAAGTGCCACTATTTAAGTTTGCTACGGGAAGATTACCAGTCACGCCATTCGACAAATCAACTTGAGCCCACGCAGGGTTATTTGTCGTACCTGTGTTAGAAAGGTAACGTGTAGAGTTTGTATCTTTAGCTAACTTCGATAGGGTATTAGTTGCTGATGCGTAAAGTAAATCACCTTGCGCGTATGTAGCGATACCTGTACCACCGTATGTTGGTCCAATCGACGAGCCATTCCAAGTACCCGTAGCAATTGTACCCAATGTTGTAATAGATGTTTGACCGACATAAGTAGAGGCAATTGTAAGGGTGGGGTTTCCTGACACACCATTACCATTGGTGACATCAATCTTATCTGTTGTGCCAGTAATAGTACGACCAGCAAATGTATCGGCTGCTGTTTGAGTTAAGATACCATTCGTATTATACGCTGCTAAAGCAGTAAGAGTTGCATCACCAGCTTGTTTAGCGTTCCATGTAGAAGCACTGGAAATATAAGTATCACCGATTGCAGTACCTTGCCATGTACCAGTTGCAATGGTCCCAAGAGTGGTAATTGAAGTTTGACCAACGTATGTAGCTGAAATGGTAGCTGTAGGGTTGCCCGCTACGCCATCCCCGTTTGTAATGTCAATCTTGTTAGCGGTACCTGTTAAGGTTCTACCTGTAAAAGTGTCAGCAGCTGTCTGCGTGAGTAAGCCATTCGTATTGTAAGCAGCAAGAGCTGTTAAGGTAGCGTCAGATGCTTGTTTTCCAGAGATTTGTGTTTGGAGAGAAGATGAAGCTCCTTTAACATAAGAAAGTTCTGTTAAAGAAGGATAAGTAGCGGTATCTAAGGACTTAACATTCTTGGAAGCGTCAAAAGACGCAATTGTTGAGGCGGTCTCACCAGACAGGTTTAAGCCACCAATAGTGGCAACATCCGTGGTTTTATTATACGTAAAGCCAGCGTCACCACCAAAAGATGAAGAGTCATTGAACTGAACTTGTGTATTGGAACCACCTGGTGTTCCACCACCCCCGCCACCTGAAGCAGAAATCGTAATTGTATCTGTTACAGAATCCGTTGTAATCGTAACATTTGAACCAGCGACTAAAGTAAGTGTATCAGTTGAGCTATCGGCAACTACATCTGACTGTCCTGAGACAGCAATAGTCTTGAATACAAGTTGGTCTCCTGTATTCGTACCAGAAGTATTACCAATTGTAGTTAAGTTCGCATCTGTTACATAGCGTTTATCCGTACTGTCTGCAATATCTGCTGTAGTCAACGTAACATTTGAAGATAAGGGTTTTGTATTAACAGTTCGTGTTGTAGGTACGTATGTACTGGCAGCTGTAGAGCTTGTCAGGTAACTAGAAAGATCCTGGTCACCAGTGTTGGTACCCGATGTATTCTGGATAACTGTACGTTGAGCATCTGTTACATAGCGTTTATTAGTCGTATCGTTGATATCACCAGTTGTTAGAACTACTACACCAGTTTGACCGTTTACGGAATCAACAGCACCGCCTCCACCTCCGCCTGTAGCGGTAATGGTAATAGTATCTGTTGTTGGGTTAGTTGTGATCTCGATACCTGTTCCAGCTTCAAAGGTTAAGGTATCTTGCGTTTGGTCTGCACCTATAGTTGATTGTCCATCAACTTCAACAAATCTAAATGTATTTTGATCGCCAGTATTTACACCATAATTATTGGTTGTAATTACATCTAACTGACTTTGAACATCGCTAGTAACGTTGGCTAAATAATCTAATGTTGTATTATCAACTGTACCAGAACCAATTTTGGTTGCGTCGAGACCAGCATCTACTGTCCATACAGAGCCACTACCAGAGACTGTAATATCACCCTTATCACCATCAGTAACAGCAGAATCACCTGCGATCTCGGTGGCAAGTTGACCTTTTGTTATCTTCTTTAGAACACCATCTTGAGATACAATAAGTAAATCATCTGAAGCTAGTGTGTCAGCGAGTGTTAAATCTACAACTTGAACCATATTAGTTCCCTATCTCAATAGGAAAACCCCAAGCATCGGTGAGGTTATTCCCATCTTCATCTGTTAAATATAAATCAAGAACCCATGACTGATCGGGACGAGTATCCGCTAAAGGAAATGGATCACCATAAGGACGAGAGTATTTGTGTAAGTTTGCTTGCGGGTGATCAACAGCATTGTAACGTCCGTCCGATTCTGATCTATGAATTAAATAGCCTGTTCCTGGTTCTTTAATTGCGTCTTTTAATTTAAAACGCATGCCAGAACGGTCAGAGATAAACCAAGCATTAGCACCACGCTTACCTGCCACTGATACCTCCAGGAAAAACAATAAAGTCAGTACGTTCTCTATCCTCTTCGACTACATCAGTGTAGGCTTCTTTGTATTCAGCCTTTAAACGATCTTTAATATTATCCGGAACACCAGGACGATTTAAAGATAATTCGTAAGCTAACCATTTCACAAGTAATGGTAAATAACGAGCTGACAAGTCAATACGTTGGTAAGAAGCAGTTATATCCTCAATCTTTTTAGAGACAAGAAGATGGGCTGTGTAGGTATCTAGATCAGGTACTGGCCAAAAGGTTATATCCACAACATCGTTCAAACGCTCAGTCATAAAACGGTTTGGGCGACCTGTTTGATCCTTCTTCACAATACGATGATACTCTTTTGTACCAATTCGACCAATTGAAAGATCCGTGTTTTCACTAGTCTTTTCTATTGTCGCTTCAAGTACATCTGAGATATCTTCGTCTAATGTGTAAGTAGGCTCGTCAGATTCTAAACTAACGTCAATGAAATCAATTTTCGATAATGGGATATTCTTATTCTGTAATTGAATTAACAGAAGGTTAAGAACTTTCCTTGCTTTTGAAGCTTCAATGCCCGATGTGTGCTCTCCACCACTAGGTAAGAGGGCTTGATCGATCAGCTCATTGACATCCATCGAAAAGGATGTTTGGCCGCTTGTTGTAGACGCCATTTATTCATCCTTAATCTATTACGACGATACTGCGCCCAATTTAGCCGATACCCAAGTTGTCGAAGATGTAGCGAAGTATTCACAACGGTTAGCGTTAGTTAATGTAACACCAGTTGAACCTGCAGTACCATCAATTGTTTCAGAACCCGTAGCATAAACTTTAATTGGGTTAGCACCAGCGTTGAAGATTACAATACGCATACCAGCTGTAATACCTGTTGGGAGAATCACACCTGTACCCGAAGCAGCTGTTGTAACGTTGTTAATCTGTTTCGAAAGTTGGAGAGCATCAGCACGAGTTGCACCCGCAGCAGTTAAAGAGTTACCAACAGAACTAATAACATATGTTGAAGCAGTTACGTTACCCGTAGCAGACAACGTTGTAAAGGCACCAGCAGCAGGTGTAACCCCACCGATTGCAGTGCTTTCAATTGTCGCTGTACCACCAGAAGGTGACGAGATAACCATTGTTGGAGTGTTACCATTGGTAAACGTAATAAAATCTTTGTACGCCGTACCATCAACATCGTAAGCTTGAAGCTTCATCGTATGAGCAGTTGTAGTATTGGTCTTAACTGCTTTACCGTTATCTACGACCACATCATCTGAGTGTGTTGTAACACCTGATGTTGCGAGAGTCGTAAAGGCACCAGCTGCTGCAGTTGAACCACCGATAGCAGTGTTCTCAATAGTAGCTGTACCACCTGACGGAGAAGAAATAACCATCGTAGGTGTATTACCATTTGTTAATGTGATGAAGTCTTTATAGGCTGTACCATCAACATCGTATGCTTGGATTTTCATCGTATGGGAAGTTGTTGTAGTAGTTTTTAAAGCACCAGCATCTTTCAAAGCAATAGAAGCAACTGCAGTCATGTTGTCCGTATCATCCACTACGATACCAGATGTCTGGATTAATTGACCTGTCGTAGAATCAAAGCGAGGAAGGGTATTATCCACTGCAGAAGCAGGGCCGCCAACCAAGGAGTCAGCTGTATCTGTAAATAGTGAGCGAATATCAGCGGCAGAGATATCACCAGATGTGTTATCAGCAGCAAGGGTCGATACTTGTGTACCTAAACCAGATTTTGTTCTTTGTGTCATTAGTTTAACTCCTGTTTATTAAAGGTTATCATTTGTAAATGCATCTGAAAAAGCAGATGAAAATTCTTTGTTTCGTGAGTAAATCGCAAATGCCGAAGAAAAGGCAGATGAGAATTGGTTTCTAGCAATGTTTAAGTCAAAGGCTGCTGAAAAGGCATTAGAAAACGCTCCACCAGAACCAGGGAAAATATCACTTGTATCATAAGGTTGTGTTCTAAGAACCCCACGTAAAGCCTTACGCATCGCCAGTCTAGTGGGATTACGTAAGATTTCAGTCATTATACAAAACCTTCAAGTACGCCAACACCAGCTGTCCCAGTCTTAACGGCACGGATATAAGTCCAAGCACCATCAAGTACATCAACCTCTGAAGTCGTATAAATTTTTAAAGTCGAGATATCATCGGATGTTAAGGAATCTAAGAATGACTTATCAATACCTTTTTCATCTTTAACGATGCCTTGTAATGTAAGGGTATCGCCAGCAGTTAAAACAACACGTAAAGAGCGTCCAACTGGGTGTTTATCATAGCGAACATCCAAGGGAATCCATTCCCCTGTCCCAGCAGCTAATGCATTGTATAATACCTTATTCCGTCTAATTGAGCTCATATTGGTAACCTTTATCCTACTATTATACCATACTTTACTTCATAAAGAAAGGGACCCAACCTTTTAACGAAGGGTCCCTTGCTATGTTCCTTCTAAGGGAATTAACCCTTTAGGGAGAAGTAATTACGAGCCTTCAGAACCCAACCATTGGCGAGGATCTGTCCAGCCGAAGCTATAACGCTCACGGAACTTGAAGAGAAGGTTATCCGTATGGAAATCAACATCTTCAGAACCCGAAAGGGCTTCACGAACAAACATCTTTGTACCGTTATCAACCGAAGTACGGATGAACCAAGCATCAGTATCAGTGAAACGACGGTTGATGTGGATACCGCCTGGGAAGCGAGAACCAACTACGTTAGGTTGCATTTTGATACCACCAACATTTTCAGAACCAGCTACGTTCGATACAGCTGAACCAGAGTACTCAGCACCAAGAATTTTCTTGGCAGTAAATTCAAGGGCTGCAGGAATGTGGAGAGATTTGGTTTTAGCCGAAATCAAAAGACCACGATCGTTTGTGAATAAGTTTACAGCAATGCACTGATCTTCGAGAGCTGTTTCCGACAAGTCAGTCGAAATAGCGTTATCAAAATCTGTACCAGAGCTTGTAGCGTGATCCGAAGCAAAGAGAGGGGAACCATCACCACCAACATACGAGGTATTGAAACCACGGTTGAAGAGGGCAGCTGCCTTGACTTGCTTTGTATCAGCCATTGCACGACCCAATTCTTGGGCTTTTGCACGAGCAATGTTTGAATAAAGATCATCATCAAATGCTTCTTTAGTTACAGCAAAACCGATAGCTACGGTCTCAACTGTATAGCGTGATGTGTAGGTTTCGCTAATATCGTCAAATTGAACGGCAGAGCCTTCAGCCTTAACGTTAGCACCACCCATACCCGAAAGCATTACTTCTTCTTCCCATGCACGGTTCGTTTTGAGAACTTCGTATAAGGGAGCGTGTTCTTCCGGTGTGGCACCATAACTCATCCCAACGAACTCATGTACGCCTGGGACAAGTGACTTAGGAATCATACCTCTAACTAATGTCATATTCTATATCCTTTTCTATTCTTCTAATTAACTATTAACTATCGGCCAAGATTCCAGGAAGTGTCAATGCTACTTCCATAACCTGGTTATCACGATCCGGAACGCTAACAACTTTAACCATTGAACTTGCAATAGCTACTTGTTTAGTACCAGCAGCAGTATGCGAAGTAACAGCAAAGAGGTCAGTGATTGGGTTACCAACAGTTTCTGCAGTTGTGATGTAGTAACCATCAGTCGATTGGATTTGCAAGAAACCCGTACCAGAAGCCAACGAAGCCGAAATCCCTGTAACAGCGTTTAAAGCTGCAAGTAATTGCGTAACCGTTGTACCAGTGCTAATTGTAATCGTAGTAGCAGTTGCACCAGGCTTTGTGGTTTTGATTGT